>Ga0163161_10000053_pt1 | contig 117408 bp, 121 predicted proteins | sample S45metaG_FD_129847 | JGI IMG/M metagenome (GOLD analysis project Ga0163161, IMG submission 129847) | Switchgrass rhizosphere microbial communities from Kellogg Biological Station, Michigan, USA - S4-5 metaG | ecosystem: Host-associated > Plants > Roots > Rhizosphere > Soil | place: USA... | reverse complement strand
GCCCCTGCAGCGCGTAGACCACGAGGTTCTTCAACCGGTTCGAAACCGTCGTCGCGTAGGGATTGACGATGATCAGCATCCGCTTCTTGGCGGAGCGCCTCGACATCCTCGAGCGTATTCCGCTGGTCCGCTGGGCGTTCATGGGCGTGCCAGCGTATTGCTATCCACGCCCCTGAGGGTCTCCGGGTTCGGTCCGTCGCTTCCGATGTGCGAATTTGTACGGCGCACAAATTCGCGCACGCGCCGATCCGCGCTGCTGGCATTTGCAGGGGAAAACCTGCTCACCCTCGAGCTCACAGGCTGATTTACCTGTAGTTCGCATGGACAATTTGGCAGTTGGAAATCAGGGATATATAAGGATCCGAGCCCTGGGAAGACCCTAGGGAACTACACCCAAAGGAGAATCAAGTGAAACCACTCAAGACACTCAGCCTTGCCGCACTCGCGGCCCTGATGGCGATGGCATTCATCGGCGCCTCGTCGGCGATGGCGGAACAAACTGGGCTGTGCCGCACCGATGGAGAATCGTGCGAGGCAGTCACGCATGTCCACGAAACCTCTGTAACCGACGCGTTGCTCTTAAATTCAGTGGGCAACGTCAAATGTGCCGTCTTATTCTTAAGCACCTCGGTAGGAACTGCAGCCGCACCTCTGGTCATCAAAGGTAACTTTACGTACTCAGGTTGCTTCAGGAAAAAGATCTTCGGTGGCGAAGAAGCCTGCACCGTGACCGAAAAAAATGGACCCGTTGAAATCAAAGTCTTAAAGACTAGCCACGAAACAGGCGAAGTGACCGGTAAAGGCGAAGTCGAAGTGAAGTGCGGCACCGTCATCGAATGCGTGTACAACGGCGAAGGCCTGAAAGGCACCGCCAAAGGACCGTTATTAAGCACACAGGCAAACGGAGAAGTGACACTCTCCGAACAGACAACGCATGTTGTGAGCGGTGCATTCTGCCCGGAAACAGCCAAATTAGACATCACTACTACGCCGTTAAGCGCGACGTACCTAAAGAGCGGGTTACATTATTGCGTGGAATACCCAGTGGCAGGTGGGTTATACTTAGACAGCACATGCACAACGAAGGATGCGACACGAGCCGGTAAATTTGCGTTAGTGATTGGCCCGGTTGGCAAAAACGTAGGCGAAACTCTGTGTGTAGATCTGTATGAAAAAGTCGGGTTATGGAAAAATAGTGCATGCACAGAAGATCTCGGTAGTTCGTTATACGAAAAAGGCATCATTAAAACGGTTAAATAAGATCGCTGTGTCTTGGCGAATCGCCTAGCGTAAGTTAGGTAAGCAACCCCGGGCGCCATCCGGCCCCGGGGTTGCTACTTGACCGCCTCGTAGTGGATGACGTCACCATCGTCCACTTCCCGCACCCGCCCTTCGTTGACCAAGAGGTCGGCGTGGCCGATCACCTCCGACAAGGTGAGAAAGGCCTGGGTTACGGCGACGTTGCCCCAGATCGCCTGGGCGATCTCGTAGGCGTTGCGGCGCTGCTCGGCGATCAGGTTGTGGATCTTCTCCTTGCGGCGATCGTGCTTGGTGATGCGGTCGTCGATCAGGGCGAGGTGGTCCGTGATCGGCTCGCCGTGGCCGGAGAGGACGATCTCGGCCGGCATCTCGCGGGTCTTTTGCATCGACTCGATGTAGGTGACGAGGGCTTGGGGGCGCTCCTCTGAGCCGTCGAGGAGTCGGCTGATTAGCGGGTTGGAGGAGATGTGAGCGATCAGGTGGTCGGCGGCGATCAAGATCTTGCGCTCCTCGTCCCAGAAGACCGTGTCGGAGGGACTGTGGCCGGGGCGGTGGATCGCCTGCAGCAGGCGGTTCGCGAACGGAAGGGTCTGGCCGTCGGCGAGCGGCTTCGTCACCGTCACATGTGAGCCCCAGCCGCGGAAGCTGCGCGAGACGCTGCGCAGCGCCGCCGTCACCTCCTCGGGAATCCCGTTTCGCAGCATCAGCTCCACGGCGAAGCGGTCCTCGGCCTCGGCGTCCTCATCGAAGTTCGCCAGTCGCTCAGCGGCGATGCCGAGCGCCGCCACCTCGGCGCCGGAGCGCTGGACGACGATCTCGGCGAGGCCCAGGTGATCGATGTGCTGGTGGGTGATCACGAGCAGCTCGAGCTCGTCGATCGAGTGTCCGTGCTCCGCCAGCTGGGATTCCAGCTCGTCCAGGGCCTTGCCCGAGTTGGGGCCGGTGTCGACCAGGGTCAGCGGTTCGTCCTCGAGCAGGTAGCAGTTGACGCGCCCGACCGCGAACGGCGTCGGGATGCGCAGGCAGTGGATCCCGGCCAGCGCCGCCTGCTCGAGCGCCTGTTCGGGAGTCAGGCTCATGCCCGAATCAGCGCCAGGAGTTCGTCTCTCTTGAGCTCCATGTCCTCGCAAGAGACCAGCGACTCGAGGTTCAGCCGCAGCAAGGGCTCGGTGTTGGAAGGACGGACGTTGAAGTGCCAGTCCGGATAGTCGACCGAGATCCCGTCGAGGTCGGTCTGCTCGCCGTCGCCGTAGCGCTCGGCGATCTCGGCCATCTTCGCCGCCGGGTCGTCGACCTCGGAGTTGATCTCGCCGGAGATGAAGTAGCGCGACCGGAACTCCGCCATCAACTCCGAGAGCGAACGACCCTCGACCGAGAGCAACTCCAGCATCAGCAGGGCCGGGATCGTGCCCGAGTCGGCGCACCAGAAGTCACGGAAGTAGTAGTGGCCGGAGACCTCGCCACCGAAGACCGCGCCCTCTTCGCGCATGCGGATCTTGAAGAAGGCGTGTCCGACACGCGAAAGATCGGCACGGCCACCCTCGGCGGCAACCAGGTCGGGGACGGCGCGGCTGGAGCGCGGGTCATAGAGGATCGTCGCGCCGGGGTTCTTGGCCAGCGCTGCGCGCGCCAGCAGGGCGCAGATGAAGTCGCCGTCGCAGAACTCGCCGTCGCCGTCGATGAAGAAGCAGCGGTCGGCGTCGCCGTCCCAGGCGATGCCGAGGTCGGCGCCGCTTGCCCGCACGCGCTCGACGATCATCCGCCGGTTCTCGGGAAGGAGGGGGTTGGGCTCGTGATCGGGGAACTCGCCATCAGGCTTGAAGTACATCTCCTCGAGCTCGAGGCCCAGCCCGTGCAAGATCGGGCCGACCATCGGACCGCCCATCCCATTGCCGCCATCAACGACCACCTTCATCGGCTTCACCTTGGCTGGGTCGATGAACGACAGCGCGTGGGCGCGGAATTCCTCCCAGACATCGACCTCCTCCAGCGAGCCTCCGCCGGGGGCATGGCCGAGCCCTGCTCCGATCTCACGCTGCACGTCGCCAATCCCGGCATCGCCGGAGAGCGCCAGCGCCCCCTCGCGGACCAGCTTGACCCCGGTGTAGGCCTTTGGGTTGTGCGAGGCGGTGACCATCGCCCCGCCGTCGAGCTCCCGTGAGCCAACCAGGAAATAGAGCATCTCGGTCGGCACCATCCCCGCGTCGAGCACGGTCGCGCCCTCAAAGATCAGGCCGTCTCGCAGCTCCGCTGCCATCGCCGGCGCGGTGAAGCGCATGTCGCGTCCGAGGCCGACGCGCAACTCGCCCGGCTGCTTGCCGCGCAGCCTGCCCAGCACCCGCGCAAACGCACGTCCGATCGCGTGCGCTGTCGTCTCATCCATCTCCTCGCCGTGTAGGCCGCGGATGTCGTAGGCCTTGAATATCCCCGGTGGTGCCAGGGTCGGCTGCTCGCTCAAAACGCTCCCTTCAGCGCCTCGTAGCTCTGCTCAAGCGTCTGCGGCATAACTTTGGTGTCTGCGATGACTGGCATGAAGTTGGTGTCGCCACCCCAGCGCGGCACGACGTGCATGTGGATGTGGTGCTCGACCCCGGCGCCGGCGACGCGGCCCTGATTGAAGCCGACGTTGTAGCCATGTGGCTCGTAGACGTCCTCGAGCCGGCCCATTGCCCGCTGGGCGAGATCCATCATCTCCGCGATCGTCTCCGCCGGCAGCTCCTGGATCCGGCCGATGTGCTCGTAAGGAGCGACCATCAGATGCCCGTTCGTATAGGGAAAGAGGTTGAGGATCACGAAGCAGTGTTCGCCCCGGTGGACGATCAGGTTCGCCTCGTCATCTCCCGTGGCCGGCTTGGCGCAGAAGATGCACTCCTCCTCGATGTCCTTCGACGCGTCCTTCACGTAGGCGAGGCGCCAGGGCGCCCAGATGCGGAAATTTGCCACGGCGGCAGGCTACAGCCAGCCGCGACGACGGAAGTAGACGACCATGCCGACCAGCAGGGCGAGCATCACGCCGGCGATGATCCAGAAGGCGGTGAGGCTCTGCTCCCCGGGCACTCCCGAGTTCATCCCCCAGATGCTCGCGATCAGGGTCAGCGGCAGGACGATGACGCTGATCGAGGTGAGCACACGGAGGATGTCGTTGACGCGGTGGGAGATCACCGACTCGTTGGTCTCGGCCAGCGAGTCGACCACCTCCTTGTAGTTCTCCAGCATGTCCCAGATCCGCTCGTGCGCGTCGACGATGTCGTCGAAGTAGATCTCGAGGTCGAGGTCGGTGGCGAGGTAGCGCTGCTTGACCTTCTCCAGGTCGCGCAGGACGGGCCGCTGCGGGCGGATCACCTTGCGGAAGTTGATGATCTCCTGCTTGACGTTGGAGATGTCGCGCACGACCTCTTCCGAGCGCCCCTCGAAGATGTCGTCCTCGAGCGCGTCGAGCTTGTTGCCGATCTTGCGCAGCATCGGGAAGCAGTAGTCGAAGCTGTCGTCAACGAGTCGGTAGAGCAGGTAGCCGGAGCCACGCGAGAAGAGCTGCTCACGCAGCTCCTCCTTGACGCGACAGCGCTCGAACAGGTACTCGACCGGCTGCAGCGGCTGGTTGGGGATCGTCACCACGTAGCCGGGCCCGACGAAGAGGTCAAGCTCACCCGTACCGAGCCGCCCAGCGGCAGGGTCGAAAACGGGGAAGTGCAGGACGATGAAGAGGTAGTCGTCGTAGACGTCGATCTTCGGCCGCTGGTTGCGCGAGAGCACATCCTCGAGATCGAGGGCGTGGAAGTCGAAGTTCTCCTCGAGCCAGGTGCGCTCAAGGGCGCCAGGGCGCTCGATGTTGACCCAGCGCAGGCCGGAAGAGTCGATCTGCTCGACGCTAGGCGCTTGGGGCTCAGCCGGGGGTGCCGCGGTGATGAGCTCGCCGCGCCGGCCAACGCGCCGCAGCCTCGGCTTCGGAAGGTTCGGCATCGTTCACGCTCATCGTCTCGTCAGGCATGGTGGGCACAAGGTTAGTCGCCAAGCTGCATTTGGACCGGACAGGGTGCTCCCTGGTAAGGTTCTTCCCACATAAGCGCCACATCTAGAGGGGTGGAGGGACTGGCCCAGTGAAGCCCCGGCAACCACCTCGGACCATCGGTCCGGGGGGAGGTGCCAACTCCAGCAGGTCATGTGAAAGGCCTGGAAGATGTGGGGAAAGTCCGATCGGACCTCTGCCCCACAAAAGGCGGAGGTTTTTTCTTTTGGCTACGGAAAGAAGGATCGGATGGCGGTAGAGAGTCTGAAGTGCAAGGAGTGCGGAGCGAGTTACTCGCTAGAGGCTCATTTCGCCTGCGAGAACTGCTTCGGCCCGCTGGAGGTGGCATACGACCACTCTTCATTGGATCCGGTGGAGACCAAGCGGAAGATCCAGGCCGGCTCACAAGGAATCTGGCGCTACGCCGACTTCCTCCCCTTCGAGGGCCGCCCCGGTGACCCGCTCGAGCCCGGTCTGACGCCCCTGCTGCGCGCTGACCGCCTCGCCGAGAGGCTCGGGCTCGACGCCGAGGTTTGGATCAAGAACGACGCCGCCAACCCGACCCACTCCTTCAAGGACCGCGTCGTCGCCGTCGCCGTCGCCAAGGCACAAGAGTTGGGTTTTGACACCGTCGCCTGCGCCTCGACCGGCAATCTCGCCAACGCCGTGGCAGCACATGCCGCGGCGGCCGGCTTGCGCTCCTACGTCTTCGTCCCCGCCAACCTAGAGGAGCAAAAGCTCCTCGCCACCGGGATCTATGGCACCAACCTGGTTGGGGTCCGAGGCAACTACGACGACGTCAACCGCCTCTGCACCCAACTCGCCGAAACCCGCCCTTGGGCTTTCGTCAACGTCAACCTGCGTCCCTACTACGCCGAGGGCTCGAAGACCCTCGCCTACGAGACGGCTGAGCAACTTGGCTGGGAGCTACCCGACCGGGTGGTCTGCCCGATCGCCTCGGGCTCGCTCTTCACCAAGGTCGGCCGCGGCTTCCAGGAGTGGCTCGACTTGGGCCTGCTAGAGGGCGAACAGCCGGTCTTCAACGGCGCCCAGGCGGAGGGCTGCAGCCCGGTCGCCACCGCCTTCGCCGAAGGCTGGGACGTCTGCAAGCCGCAGCGACCGGAGACGATTGCCAAGAGCCTAGCGATCGGCGACCCAGCCGACGGGCCCTACGCGGTCGAGCACGCGCGCCGCACCCACGGCGCGATCGACTCGGTCAACGACGATGAGATCCGCGATGGGATCAGCCTCTTGGCCGAGACGACCGGGATCTTCACCGAGACCGCCGGAGGGGTCACCGTCGGCGTGCTCGCAAAGCTTGCCGAACGGGGTGACATCGCGGCCGGAGAGCGCGTCGTCGTCTACATCACCGGCGAGGGTCTGAAGACCCTCGACGCGACCCGCGATAGGTTCCAGATGCACGAGATCGATCCCGACCTCGACAGCTTCGAGTCCGAGTTCCGCCAGGAGGTAACCGTCTGATGCCAGTCACCGTGAAGATCCCCACCCAGCTGCGCGCCGCGACCGGGGGGGAGGCAGAGCTCGAGGTTGCAGGGTCCACCGTCGGCGAGGTCCTCGACGCGGTCTTCGAGGCTCACGGCAGCCTGCGCGAGCGGATCACCCAGGACGGTGACCTGCGTCGCTTCGTCAACGTCTACGTCAGTGGCGAGGACATCCGCTTCCAAGAGGGCCTGGCCACGCAGATAGACGACGGCGCCGAGGTGACAATCCTGCCTGCTGTTGCAGGTGGCTAAGCCACCTGTCGTCATTCTCTGCGGGGGACGCGGGACGCGGCTGCGGGAGCGGACCGAGGCCGTTCCGAAGGCGCTGGTCGAGATTGGCGACAGGCCGATTCTCTGGCACGTGATCGGGATCTACGCGGCTCAGGGGTTTGAGCGCTTTTTGCTTGCCACCGGATATCTGGGTGAGATGGTCGAGGATTTCATTGCTTCCGAGCCCTGGCCGGACGGAATCGAGGTCGACTGCGTGGATACGGGTGTTGACACCCCGACGGGAGGGCGGATTGCACGGCTCAGCAAACGACTCGAAAGCGAACCCTTTTGTGCCACCTACGCCGATGGCGTCGCCGATGTAGACCTTGGTGCCTTGCTCGACTTCCACTGCTCCCACGGCGCCCTTGCCAGCGTCACTGTCGTTCAACCTCGATTGCAGTGGGGGGTCGCCGAGCTCAGCGATGACGGTCAAGTCGAGGGCTTCGTCGAGAAGCCACGCAGCGAGCATTGGATCAATGGCGGCTTCTTCTGTTTCGAACCCGACGCACTTGGCTACTTGAACGAGGACAGCGTGCTCGAGCGAGAGCCGCTGGAAAGGCTCGCCGCCGACGGCCAGCTGCGCGCCCACCGCCACGAGGGGTTCTGGGACTGCATGGACACTTACAAGGACGCGGTCGAGTTGAACGATCTCTGGGCGAGTGGAAAGCCGCCCTGGACCACTTGGGCCGCAGAGAGGATCGAGGCTACTTGACGCGCTCTCTGGTCACCGGCGCACACGGCTTCGTCGCCTCGCATCTAACACAGGCGTTGTTGGAACGGGGCGACAAGGTCCGCGTGCTCGACCGACCCGATCCCCGTATCGCCGACGTCGGCGGGCCGCGCCGTTCCGGTCTCGACCTGCTTGGGCTACGTAAGGAGGTCGAGTTGGCCGAGGGGGACCTGCGCGATGCCGAGGCGGTCGAGCGGGCCGTCGCCGGCTGCGAATCGATCTTCCACCTGGCTGCACAGACGATCGTTGGCGTCGCCCGCGAATCCCCGGCCGAGACCTTCGAGGTCAACGTGCGCGGCGCCTGGAACGTCTTCGAGGCTTGTCGTCAGCACGGCGTGGCGCGGGTCGTCTTTGCCTCATCCGACAAGGCTTATGGCGCGAGCCCAGAGCTGCCTTACCGCGAGGACTTCCCGCTCCGCGCCGCCAACCCATACGACGCCAGCAAGGCTGCGGCCGACGTAATCGCCCGCAGCTATGCCCACGCCTATGACGTGCCTCTTGCTGTCACCCGGTTCGCCAACATCTACGGCGGTGGCGACCTCAACTTCTCCCGTCTCATTCCCGAGACCGCGATCGCCGTTCTCGACGCTCGTCCCCCCGTAATCCGCTCCGACGGCAGCCCCGAGCGCGACTTCCTCCACGTCGACGACGCAGTCTCCGCCTACCTGGCAATTGCGGAGGCCCTGGATGGAGAACGGGGACAGGGCGAGGCCTTCAACGCGGGGGGCGAGCGCCCGCACTCCGTGCGCGAGGTCGTCGACCTGATCACGGAGGTCTCGGGCACCGGTATCGAGCCCGAATACCTCGGCACGGGCACCCCCGACGGTGAGATCGACCGCCAGTACGTTGACTCAACCAAGTTGCAAGAGCTGACGGGCTGGCACCCAGAGATCGGCCTGCGGACCGGCCTGCAGGCCACCCTCGATTGGTACGCCGCCCACCCGGAGGCCCGACCCGCAAAGGTCAGCGTCTAGCCGATGTGCGGACGATTCACGGTCACCGCGAAGGACGCAAAGAAGGTCGCTGACCGCTTCCAGGTCGAGCTCGAGAAGGCACTGGAGCGAAACTCAGAAGGCAAGGCGCCGCCGCCTCGGGCCGAGCGGGTCAAGGAGGTCGAAGCGGGACTAGGGCGGTTCAATGTGGCGCCGACACAGGAGGTGCTGACGATTCGCTCTTCACCCGACCCCGAGGAGGCGGCTCAAGGTGAGCGCGAGGCGCGGTTGATGCGCTGGGGCCTGGTGCCGCGTTGGGCGAAGGACCTCAAAGTGGGTTACCGGATGATCAATGCCAAGGCCGAGAACCTCACCTCCAGCCGCGCTTACTCGCCACTGATCGGCAAGTTTCGCCACCGTTGCCTGATCGTCGCCGACGGCTTCTACGAGTGGATGGTCGCCGAGGACCCCAAACAGCCGCGCCAGCCCTGGCGCTTCACGGTCGATGGCGGCGAGCCATTCGCCTTCGCCGGAATCTGCACCCGCAAGGAGTGGGAGGGAGAGGAGGACCGGGGCTTCGACGACGGCTGGCTCTACAGCTGCACGATCGTCACCACGACCCCAAATGAGTTGGTCGCCAAGGTCCACGACCGGATGCCCGCGATCCTGCCCGGGCCCGAGGCCGAGGCCGCTTGGCTGCGCCCGGACCTGGAGCTCGAGGACGCGGTGGCGATGTGCTCGACGCTGCCCGCCTCGCGCATGGACAGTGCCCCGGCGAACCCCAAGCTGAACAAGGTCGGCAAAGGCAGCGAGGGGCCCGAGTTGCTCGTCGCACCCTGATGTAGCTCAGCTCAGCTGGGCAAGGCACCTGCAGTTCGGACGGTAGCCGAGCCGGCCGCCGTCTCGATCGTGCAGGCCATGCGCGCCGCCGGGGTGACTGTCGTTCGCCAGATCGAGACGAAGGGGAGGTGCAGCGGCGCCTTGGGCTGCCCGGTGGGCAATCCCAGCTGCCAGATCTGCTTGCCGACCTGGTAGGGCGCCCACTCGACGACGATTCCGGGCTCGTCGGTGTAGCGCTTCCCTAGTACGTCCCCGATCTTGACCGAAGCGAGTTCTGCGCTGTGCGAGCTGAATTCGACCAAGGACGTTTCCGACACCTCTTGTTCGACCAGGTCTTCACTGGAGCGTGGGTAAGCAGCCCGGCTTTTCTGTGTCTTCGCGGCTTCCGCCCCAGGGGGCACATGAACCGAACAGCGCAGGCGTCCTTGCCCGACGGCCGAACCGGCATTGATCGTCAAGACGGCCGAGACGCGGTAGAGCGTGTAATCGCTGATATTGGGTTCGGTCGCGCGAATGCCGGCTTCTGTCAGCTGCATTTGGCCACCACCGGGAATGGAAACGACCTTGGAGTCGGGCATCGGCGTCTTTTCCACCCATTCGAGCGTCGCCGCGCCGATCGGCTCGTCGGTACTAAGCAGGGCGGCAAAGACGGTGGCTATAAGCCCCACGGCGATCACGACCAGCGCCCCCCGCGGCGGGCGATCCTGTTTCTCGTCGGCCATCGCCGCGACAGTATTGAACGCAGCAGCGGAACCACGCGCTTCTTACCGATCAGGGGTGATAGCTACCGTTAGGGCGTGGCTGATCACGTGAAACCTGCTCATCGAACAGAGGTGAGCACGAGGACAACCGACCTCCACGGTCGCACCGTCAGCTACCTCGGCGGCGGTGAGGGACCGGTCCTGCTGCTGATCCACGGGATGGCCGGCACCTCCGATAACTGGCATGGAGTACTTGAGCCGCTTGCCCACCGCCACACTGTCATCGCTCCGGACCTGCCGGGCCACGGCGCCTCAGCCGGCGGCCGCGGTGACTACTCGCTGGGCAGCCTCGCAAGCGGCCTCCGAGACCTGCTGCTCACGCTAGACCACGAGCGCGCAACGCTTGTCGGACACTCACTTGGCGGCGGCATCGCAATGCAGTTCGCATACCAGTTCCCGGAGATGGTCGAGCGCTTGGTACTAGTCTCAAGCGGTGGCTTGGGACCCGAGGTGAGCCCGATCCTGCGCGCGGCGGCACTTCCCGGTGCCGACCTCTTCATCTCGGCGACGGCCCGGGTCGGCCAGACCACCGGCGGCATCATCGGTCGTGGCCTATCAGCACTCGGCCTGAAGCCCAGCCCGGACATCGCTGAGGTAGCCCGCGGTTACGCCTCGCTCGCCGAGCCTCGCCGTCGCAAGGCCTTCCTCGCGACCCTCCGCTCGGTGATTGGAACTGAGGGGCAACAGATCTCTGCCTCGGGCCGGCTCTACCTCGCTGAGGCAATTCCCGTGCTGATCGTCTGGGGAGCTAGTGACCCGATCATCCCGGCGCGACACGGCGAAGATGCCCACCGCGCCCTTTCCGGCAGCCAGCTAGAGATCTTCGAGGGCGCCGGCCATATGCCCCAACTGGAGCAGCCGGGCCGCTTCATCGCCGTCCTCGAACACTTCCTCGCCGAGAACGATCCGGCAAGCTTCGATCGCGAGGAGTGGCTGGCCAGACTCAAAAAGACTGCCTGAGCCGACCGGGACGCGCCCGGCAGGATTCGAACCTGCGACTTCCACCTCCGGAGGGTGGCGCTCTATCCAGCTGAGCTACGGGCGCTCAAAGCCAGTCTAGCTTCGGCGTACCGACGCGCCCCTTCGCGTAGGCTCGCAAGCCGCATGGACCTCTCGGCGATCTTTCTTGGCACCGGTGGCTCGGTGCCCTCGGCGCGGCGCTCAACTGCCAGCGTAATGCTGGTGCGGGGCGGCCGGCGAATGATGTTCGACTGCGGTGAAGGGACGCAGCGCCAACTGCAGCGCTCTGTAGGTCTGACTCAGGTCAACGAGATCTACCTCACCCACTTCCATGCCGACCACATTCTCGGCCTGCCGGGGCTACTGAAGACCTACGACCTGACCGCGCGCGAAGAGCCACTGACGATCTATGGTCCGCGCGGACTCCACGATCTATTCAAGACCCTAGGGAGGCTGATTGGTCGCACCGACTACGACCTCGACCTGGTCGAAATGGACCCCGGAGACATGGTTCCTCATGAGGGTGCCCAGGTGCAGGCCTTCGCAGTCGAGCACAGCATGCGCGCCAACGGCTACGCCTTGATCGAGGAGGAGCGCCCTGGACGCTTCGATCCGAACGCCGCTAAGCAGCTAGGCGTGGCCGAAGGCCCTGCCTTTGCCGCCTTGCAACGTGGGGAAGGGGTCGAAGGCAGCGCCGGCCCAGTACGCCCCGAGGACGTAATGGGCAAGTCTCGACAAGGCCGCACGATCGTCCTCACTGGCGACACAGCCCCTTGTCACTCGACCGTTTCGGCTGCAGCGGATGCCGACCTCCTGATCCACGACGCCAGCTTCTCCGAGGAGGAGGTCCAGCGAGCAGCCGACACCGGCCACTCGACCGTCGGCCAAGCCGCTGCCGTCGCCCGTGAAGCCCACGTGAAAATGCTGGCCCTGGTCCATATCTCCTCCCGCTACCACGTGGGAGCAGTACTGGATGAGGCTCGCAATGTCTTCGAGCCCACCCTTGCTCCCCGCGACTTCGACGTAATCGAGATCCCCTTCCCCGAGCGCGGAGAGCCAACCCTGGTCCCGAACGGCGCTCGTGAGAACAACAACGGCTCCAACGACAAGCTTTCAAGCGACGCCCAGTCCGAGCCCCTCCAGGAGCCTGAAGCGGCAGAGTAGTCCCCACCCCTTGCTACGCTGACGCCGTCCTTTAACCCGGTCCCGTGAGGCCAGGAAGGAAGTAAAAGAGTGTCAGCCAGTGAGAAGGTCGTGCTTGAGCGCGACGACCTGAGGCGAACGCTGCGGCGGATCGCCCATGAGATCGCCGAGAAGAACCCGGCTCCTGATGCTTTGGCGATCGTCGGCATCCACACGCGCGGCGCCCTGATCGCCCGCCGGCTCCATGCCCTGCTCGGAGAGCTGACTGGTTCCGGAGCGCCGATCGGCGATCTCGACATCTCCTTCTACCGCGACGACCTGGGGGCGAAATCGCCCGCCGCACAGCCGGTTGTGCACGCCTCCCACATCGACTTCGACATCGGCGGCAAGACCGTCGTCTTGGTCGACGACGTGCTCTTCACGGGCCGCACCGTGCGCGCCGCGATCGACGCCCTCTTCGACTATGGCCGCCCACAGCGGGTACAGCTCGCGGTCCTCTGCGACCGCGGTCACCGCGAGCTGCCCATCCGGCCCGACTACGTAGGCAAGAATCTCCCGACCGCACGCGAGGAGCGAGTCAACGTGAGACTGGAGGAGCTGGACGAGGTCGACGAGGTAACGATCTCCGAGTTGATCGAGGTGAGCGCATGAGGCACTTGCTCTCGATCGGCGACCTCTCCAAAGCCGAAATCGAGGCGATCCTTGACCGTGCTGAGAGCTTCGCTGAGGTCGGTCGCCGCAACATCAAGAAGGTGCCAACCCTTCGTGGACGCACCGTCGTCACCCTCTTCTACGAGTCAAGCACCCGCACCAGCTCCTCCTTTGAGCTGGCAGCAAAGCGACTCTCCGCCGACCTCGTCTCGGTCAAGGCGGCGGGATCCTCAGTCGACAAGGGCGAGTCGCTAAAGGACACGGTCGCCACCCTCTCCGCCTACGAACCGGCGGCGATCGTGATCCGCCACCCGCACGCGGGTGCTGCCCAGTTGGTCGCCGGGTGGGCCGACGCAGCGGTGGTCAATGCCGGTGACGGCAAGCACGAGCACCCCAGCCAAGCGCTACTCGATGTCTACACGCTGCGCCGCCGGCTCGGAGCCCTGAAGGACAAGCGGATCTGGATCGTCGGCGACGTCCTACACAGCCGCGTCGCCCGCTCCAACCTGATCGCCTTCAAGGCAATGGGGGCAAAGTTGACCGTTTGCGGCCCGCCAGCCCTGATCCCACGCGGACTGGAGGAGCTCGGTTGCGAGGTCGAGTACTCGCTCGACCAACTCGGAGAGGCAGACGTGGTCTACGCGCTGCGCCTGCAGCGGGAGCGGATGCAGGAGAGCTTCATCCCCTCGATTCGGGAGTATGCGACCCACTTCCAGATCGACTCGCGACGCCTCGGGCGTCGTCAGCTGCTCATGCACCCAGGACCGGTTAACCGCGGTGTCGAGCTCTCCGGCGAGGTAATCGACTCGCCACAGTCGCTGATCTCCGAGCAGGTCGCCTCCGGGCTAGTCGTCCGAATGGCGATCCTCTACGAGCTGCTCGCCGCCGGCGACGAGACACCAGTCCCCGCCACCGGCGACGGTGCCGGGCAGCCGACACCGATCGGGCAACCCGCATGAGCCCAGCGCAGCTGGACATGCGCGCCGGCAAGAGCGCGGACCTGATCCTGCGTAACGTCACGGTGCTCGATCCCGTCGCCGGGATCGACTCCCAGCACGATCTGGTCGTCCGCGACGGCCGGATCGCCGAACTGGCTGGGCCCGGCGCAGCCTCAACCGACGGCCTGGAAGAGATCGACGCGGCAGGCCTACATGCTTTCCCGGCGTTCTTCGATCCGCATGTCCACTTGCGGGTACCCGGGCAGGAGCACAAGGAGGACATCGAGACCGGGACTCGCGCCGCTGCCGCCGGCGGCTTTAGCGGCATCCTCGCCATGGCTAACACCGCACCGCCAGTCTCGACGCCCGCCGACATCGAGTCGCTGCGCGAGGCCGCTCGTTCGGCTGCCTCGGTCCGGGTCGGCTTTCTCGCCACCGTGACCAACGCAATGGCGGGTGAGGAGCTAACCGAGATGGCATTCCTGCGCGAGGCTGGCGCAATCGGCTTTAGCGACGACGGGCTGCCAATCCGCAGCGCCCGTTTGCTGCGCCGCGCCCTCCAGTACCAGCACCTCTGCGGCGGCACGATCGCTTTGCACGAGGAGGATCCCGAGCTCTCCGGCGCGGGGGTCATGCACGAGGGCGCAGTTTCGGCAACGCTGGGCCTGGAGGGTATTCCCTCGGTTTCGGAGTCGACCATGATCGCCCGCGACGCCGCCCTGGCCGGCTACGAGGGCGGGCGCATCCACGTCCAGCACCTCTCTGCATCCGAGTCCGTAGAGGCGGTTCGCGTGGCAAAGGCCGCGGGTGTGCAAATCAGCTGCGAGGCGTCACCGCACCACCTCTGCCTAACTGATGAGGCAGTGCGCAGCCTCGACCCTCACCGTCACAAGATGAATCCGCCCTTGCGCACCGAGGCGGACCGCCAGGCGTTGATCGAGGGGCTGCGCGACGGCACGATCGATTGCGTTGCTACCGACCATGCTCCGCATGCCCCAGAGGAAAAGGAGGTGCCCTTTGAGCAGGCAGCGATGGGCGTCACGGGGCTCGAGACGGCGTTTGCCGCGCTACACACCGATCTCGTGCTCCCGGGCGTGCTTGACCTCGGCCTATTGGTCGAGCGGATGTCGGGCGGAGCGGCACCCTTCGACGTGGCGCGCTCATCCCTCGCCCCGGGAAGCGAGGCCAACATCGCCCTCTGTGACCTCACGGCCGAATGGACCGTTGGGGAAAACGGCTATGAGAGCCGCTCCTCCAACTCCTGGTGCGGGGGCCAAAGGCTCACCGGACAGGTAGTCATGACCCTCGCCGGAGGCCAGGTCACCTACCGCCTTCGCACCTTCTCACTGGGAGTTGCCGCATGACCGCCACTCCGGCGCGTTTTATGCCGCCCACGGCAACAAAAGGCGCACCGGAATGAGCGAGGGGTTCCTGCTGCTCGAGGACGGGGTCCGGTTTGAGGGGGTGACCTGTGCTGCCGACGGTCTGGTTACCGGCGAGGTCGTCTTCAACACCGCGATGACCGGCTATCAGGAGTCGGTCACCGACCCCTCCTATGCAGGCCAGATCATCGTCTTCACCTACCCGCTCATCGGCAACTACGGCGTCTCGGCCATAGCGATGGAGTCCGACCGGATCCACGCCCGCGGCGTCGTCATGCGCGAGCCGAAGAACGGCGAAGACGTCGCCACCGCCGAGGGTGGCTGGCTCGACTGGCTCGCCGACTGCGGCATTCCCGGGATCGGCGGCGTCGACACGCGGGCGGTCGTCCGCCACATCCGCGACCGCGGCGCGATGCGCGGCGGCATCTTCCCCGCGGACACAGACGAGGCTGAGGCACGTGAGCGAGTCGCGGCCGAGCCCTCGATGGACGGCGCCGACCTGGCCCGCACCGTGACTCCGCCGGAGCCGGTCCGCTTCGAGGGCGATGGCCCGCACGTTGTTGGGATCGACACCGGCGTCAAGCTCAATATCGTGCGCCAGCTACGCGAGCGTGGTTGCCGCGTGACCCTGCTTCCCTGCACCAACACGGCCGAGGACGTCCTCGCCGAGGGCCCAGACCTCGTCTTCCTCGCCAACGGGCCGGGCGACCCCGCTGCCCTCGCCTACGTCGTCGATACGGTCCGCGAGCTGGTCGGCAAGCGACCGCTCTTCGGCATATGCCTCGGCCACCAGCTGCTCTGCCGCGCCGTCGGCCTGGAGACCTTCAAGCTGCCCTTCGGCCACCGCGGCGCCAACCACCCGGTCAAGGAGTTGGCGACCGGTCGGATCGATATCACCTCGCAAAATCACGGCTTCGCCGTCCAGGGACCGGGGGGAGAGCCGCGGATCGAGGCGGACGAACCGGTCCGCTGGGAGACCGACTTCGGTGTCGCCGAGCTCTCCCATCTCAACCTCTACGACCGCACCGTCGAGGGCCTCGTGCTGCGCGACGTCGCCGCCGCAACCGTCCAGTACCACCCCGAGGCGGGCCCCGGACCCCACGACGCCCGTCACCTCTTTGACTCCTTTTTGGAGTTGGCCCATGCCTAAGCGCACCGACATCGAGAAGATCCTCTTGATCGGCTCCGGCCCAATCGTGATCGGGCAGGCGGCCGAGTTCGACTACTCCGGCGTTCAGGCCTGCAAGGTGTTGCTAGAGGAGGGCTACGAGGTCGTCCTCGTCAACTCAAACCCGGCAACAATCATGACCGATCCAGAGTTCGCCACCTCGACATACATCGAGCCGCTGCTGCCCGGCCCGGTGACGCGGATCATCGAGAAGGAGCGCCCCGACGCTCTGCTGCCGACCCTAGGCGGGCAGACCGCACTCAACCTGGCGATGTCACTACACGAGGACGGCACCTTGGAGCGCTTCGGGGTCGAGCTGATCGGTGCCGATCACAGGGCGATCCGCCGTGCTGAGGACCGCGAGGAGTTCCGCCGCACGATGACTGCGGCAGAACTGCGTATCCCTTGGTCGATGACAGTGGAGGGCCTCAACGAGGTCGATGCGGCCCTCGCCGACGGACGCATCACATTGCCGGCGATCGTTCGCCCCGCCTTCACGATGGGGGGACAGGGAGGTGGCGTGGGGAGAACCGAGACCGAGCTGCGCCAGGTCGTCTCCGAGGGCCTTGCCGCCAGCCCGATCAACCAGGTCTTGGTCGAGGAGTCGGTAATCGGCTGGGGTGAGTTCGAGCTTGAGGTGATGCGCGATCGCAACGACAACGCGGTGATCATTTGCTCTATTGAGAACGTCGACCCGATGGGCGTTCATACCGGTGACTCGGTCACCGTCGCGCCCGCCCAAACCCTCACCGATCAGCTCTACCAAGACCTCCGCGACCAGGCGATTAAGGTGATTCGCGCTGTCGGGGTCGAGACCGGGGGCTCCAACGTGCAGTTTGCGGTCAACCCGGAAAACGGCGAGATCGCCGTGATCGAGATGAACCCGCGGGTCTCACGCTCCTCAGCGCTGGCATCGAAGGCGACCGGCTTTCCGATCGCCAAGATGGCCGCCAAGCTGGCGGTCGGCTACGCGCTAGAGGAGATCCCCAACGACATCACCCAAAAGACGATGGCCTGCTTCGAGCCGACGATCGACTACGTCGTGACCAAGATCCCGCGTTTCGCCTTCGAGAAGTTCCCAGGTGCCGAGGGCCGGCTCTCTACCCATATGCAGAGCGTCGGCGAGGTGATGTCGATCGGCCGCACCTTCCGCGAATCCTTCGCCAAGGCGATGCGCTCGCGCGAGCTCGACTCCAAGGCTGAGATCCCGGCCAACGACGAGGACTTGCTCGATCTCCTCGAGAAGCCCTGCCCGGAGCGCTTTGACTGGATCCTCGCTGCCTTCGAACGGGGAATCGACCTCGAGGCCGTGCACGAGCGCTGCCTGGTCGACCGCTGGTTCCTGCGCGAGCTGCAGACGTTGGCCAAAGAGGGCGACGGCACAGACGGCCTGACCCGCACCTACAAGGCAGTCGACACCTGTGCCGCCGAGTTCGAGGCAGCGACGCCTTATTACTACTCCACCCACGAGCGCACCGCCGTCGGTGCCCCTGCATCAGAGATCCGCCGGGGCGAGCGCGCCTCGGTCGTCATCCTCGGCGCCGGCCCCAACCGGATCGGCCAGGGGATCGAGTTCGACTACTGCTGCGTGCACGCAGCAATGACCGCGCGCGAGCTCGACCGCGATGCGGTGATGGTCAACTGCAACCCAGAGACGGTCTCCACCGACTACGACACTTCCGACCGCCTCTACTTCGAGCCGCTGACAGCCGAGGACGTGCTCGCGGTCTGCGAGCAGGAGCAACCAGAGGGCGTAATCGTCCAGTTCGGCGGCCAGACCCCGCTGAAGCTTGCCCGTGCCCTAGAGGAGGCCGGCGTGCGGTTGCTCGGCACCCCCGTCGACGCGATCGACCTAGCCGAGGACCGTGGCCGCTTCGGCGCCCTGCTCCGCAGGCTGGAGATCAAGCATCCGCCTTACGGGACCGCGCTCTCCGCCGAGGAGGCAGTGGTGATCGCCGAGGAGGTCGGCTTCCCACTACTGGTCCGCCCCTCCTACGTGCTCGGCGGTCGCGCGATGGAGATCTGCTACTCGATCGAGGACCTGGCCGCCTACCTGCGCCATCACGTCAAGGCCGACCAGGAGCACCCACTACTGCTCGACCGCTTCCTCGAGAACGCGATCGAGGTCGACGTCGACGCGCTCGCCGACGGCACTGATGTCCACGTCGCCGGGATCATGCAGCACGTCGAGGAGGCTGGTGTTCACTCGGGCGACTCGGCCTGCGTGATCCCGCCGATGAGCCTGGGCGAAGAGATGCTCGACGAGATCCGCGCCACGACCAAGCGGATCGCCCTGGAGCTCGGGGTTATCGGCCTGATCAACATCCAGTACGGCGTTGCCGGTGGCGAGCTCTACGTGATCGAGGCCAATCCACGCGCCTCGCGCACCGTGCCATTCGTCTCCAAGGCGACCGGTGTGCCCCTGGCCAAGGTTGCGGCACGGCTGATGCTGGGCGAGAAGCTGGCTGACCAAGAACTGCGCAACCCGCCCGCTGGAATGGTCAGCGTCAAGGAGGCGGTGCTTCCCTTCGCCCGCTTCGCTGGTGCCGACTCGGTCCTCGGCCCGGAGATGAAGAGTACCGGCGAGGTGATGGGAATCGCCGCTGATTTCCCTACTGCGTTCGGCAAAGCGCAAGCGGCGGCCGGCGTCTCGCTGCCCAGCGAAGGGGCGGTTTTCATAACGGTCACTGACACCGACAAGCCCGCAGCGACGCAGATCGCCGCTCGCTTTCATGACCTCGGTTTCGAGCTGGTCGCGACCGGGGGCACTGCACAGGCAATCTCGGCGATGGGAGTGCCAGTGACCCCAATCAGCAAGATTGCCGAGGGCTCACCCAACGTCGTCGACCTGATCCGAGAGCGGCGCTGTGCCCTGGTGATCAACACCCCAACCGGCTCCGGCGCCCGCGCCGACGGATACGAGATCCGTACCGCTGCTGTCCGCCATGGCATTCCCTGCGTGACGACGATGACGGGCGCCTCGGCGGCCGTCCGTGCGATCGCCGCCAAGATCGAAGGCAACACAGATGTCCGCTCCCTCCAAGAGATCCACAGTCTCGAAAGGGCGAAGCAGCCGCGATGACCGCCCCCTTCGGGCGCCGCCTCTGCGAAGTAACCGAGAACCGCACTTCGGGTGGCTACAGGGTCTTTTCCCTGCTGGACAAGGAAGGGTCAGAACCCAAGCCGGGCCAGTTCTACATGCTTGCCACGGAGGAGCACTGGGAGCAACAAGCCCAGCGCCCCTTCCTGCCAAGAGCGCTCTCGGTAGCGGAAACGAGCCCCGCCGCAAAGGGTGTGCGCCTCGAATTCCTGATCGAGGGGATCGGCCCTGGCACCGACCGCCTATGCAAGCTTAAGCCCGGCGCGAGCGTCTGGGTGAACGGTCCGCTAGGTAGCTCCTTCTCGACTCCCAAGAAGCTTTCGCCAGACACCGCAGGCGCAATTCTCGTCGGCGGCGGCATCGGCATCGCCCCGCTGGCGCTACTACGCCGCACCTTTGCTGCAAAGAACATTCCGATCCGTGTACTGCTCGGCTTTCGCGATGAAACGCATTCGGGCGGCCTCGACGACCTCTTCTCTTGCTGTGAGGTCCGCCTCGCCAGCGATGACGGCCACGTCGGTCATCACGGCTACGTAACCGACCTCCTAGCGGCCATGCTCGAAGGCGACGACGCACGCTCTGCCGCCGTCTACGCATGCGGCCCGCCTCAGATGCTCGATGCGGTCGGGACACTCTGCCTGGACCGCGACGTCCCCTGTGAGCTTGCCATGGAGTCGCCGATGGCCTGCGGCTACGGTGCCTGCTTCGGCTGCGCCGTCCCCAAGGGCGACGGAACCTACCTCCGCCTGTGCGTAGACGGCCCAGTAGTGCGGCCTCTGCCGGGGGGTGGCGTCGTAGGGGGGACCACCCCCGAGGACGCTTTAGCGACCGCAGGGGGTGGTGGGTCCCCTGCGGCGACAGGACCCGCCGGCCCCGCCCCGCTCGAGTTCTGCGGAATACAACTCGAGCACCCCATAGTCAATGCATCGGGAACATTTGACGCGATAGCGGCGCGACGCGTTTACGGAGACGAGCTACTGGCCGAGTTCCCGTTTTCGGCGTTCGTCTCCAAGACGATCACGCCAGAGCCACGGGCTGGCAACGAACCGCAGCGAATCTGGGAGACACCAGCGGGAATGATCAATTCGATCGGGCTGCCGAACAAGGGCTTGGACGAATTCTTGACCGAGGATCTGCCTCAGCTTGCCGAGTTGCCGGTGCCGCTGATCGTGTCTGTGATGGGCACCAGCCGCGAGGAGTTCTCGCGGCTGGTCGAAGGCGTGGGGGAGAGGGACGAGGTCGATGCGATCGAGCTCAACGTGTCCTGTCCCAACGTGCATTCGGGACTGATCGTCGGCGAGCAGCCGAGCGAGACTGAGGCGTTGCTGGAAGCGCTGCGGCCGCTGACCGAGAAGCCATTGATCGTGAAGCTAACGCCCAACGTGGCCAACCCGGCTGACGTTGCCATGGCTGCCGAGCAGGGAGGCGCAGACGCCGTCTCGCTGATCAACACGCTGAAGGCAAGCGCGATGGATCCAGTCACTGGGCGACCGGGGATCGCAGCTGGTCACGGCGGCTTGTCCGGCCCTGCCGTACGGCCGATCGCGGTGGCGCAACTGCGAGCCGTAGCCGCTGCCGTCCGTATCCCGATAATCGGGATGGGCGGAGTCGCGAACGGGAACGACGCGGCGGAGATGATCTCTGCGGGGGCAACGCTGATCGCGGTGGGAACCGAGAACTTCCGCGATCCGCGCGCAGGAAGCCGCGTTGCAAGCGAGGTTGCCCTAGCGCTCAAGAAGGTTCGAAGCGCCGGTGCAATCGGGACAACTGGCTAAACCTCGACTCGAGGTTCAGGTGAATTTCGGCGCAAATGGGTGATATGGCCTTGCACGTCGCCAGCCCGCGGCTATACTCGCCGCCCACGATGCCTGCTCCCCCAGTCAAGACGTCCGGATCGGCGCCCGAGAGATCGCTCGACCAGCGGATGGATGCCCTTAAACGGGCCAACGACATCCGCACCGCCCGAGCCAAGCTCAAGAAGGACCTTAAAGCGGGCAAGGCCAATATCCACACGCTTTTGCTCGATCCCCCGGAATACCTCTTGACCGCGAAGGTGTTCGACATGCTGCTTGCCGTACCCAAGTACGGTCGGGTGAAGACCAACAGAGTCTTGAACCAATGCCGGATCTCTCCCTCGAAGACCATCGGGGGCCTCTCGGAGCGACAGCGCGGCGAGTTGGTAAGCCAGCTCCGCAGGTAGCGACCGCCGCGCCGTTCAGTATCCCGGCGATGGCGAAGGTCTTCGTGATCACTGGCCCCAGCGGCGTCGGCAAGGGAACCCTGATCTCCCGCTTGCTCGAGCGCGTACCCGATCTGGAGCTATCTGTCTCCGCCACCACTCGGGAGCCCCGCGAAGGCGAGGTGGACGGGCGCGACTACCACTTCCTCGCCCCTGAGGAATTCGATCGCCGAATCGAGGCCGAAGACTTTCTTGAGTTCGCTACCTACAGCGGCAACCGATACGGCACCCTGCGCTCAGAGGTGGCTCAGCGACTTGGGGAGGGTCACTCGGTCGTGCTGGAGATCGAGGTACAAGGGGCCCGGCAGGTACGAGCAGCGATGCGCGAGTCAGTTCAGGTCTTCATCGCACCACCGGACCCCGCCTCACTGCGACGGCGACTCGAGTCGCGAGGAACCGACAGCCTCGAAGCGATCGACTCCCGTCTCGAAGTGGCAGAGCAGGAGCTAGCGGCGCAGGGCGAGTTCGCCCACAGCGTCGTAAACGACGATCTCGATCGTGCCGCAGAGGATCTGGAGGCAATCGTGCGCGCCGAGCTCGGTATATCTCTAGACTCTCGGGCCGAATGATCAAACCACGCGTTGACAAGCTGCTCGACCACACCGACTCCCACTACGCGGCGGTCGTCGTCGCCGCCAAGCGGGCCCGCCAGATAAACAGCTACTTCCACAGCCTCGGCGAGGGCAGCTTTGGCGAGTACCCACCGCCAATGGTTGACGTACCCGGCGAGCGGAACTACCTCTCGATTGCCCTCGAAGAGGTCGCCGAGGGCAAGCTCAAGTACGAGTACCGCTCCTAGGCGCGCTACCGGCACAGCCGGAACGAGGAGAAAGCCATGGCCAGAATCCTGCTTGGCGTCAGCGGAGGCATCGCCGCCTACAAGGCGCTTGAGCTTGCGCGTTTGGCCAGCCGAGCCGGCCACGGCGTGCGTGTGCTGATGACCGAGGGGGCCACTCGCTTCGTCGGCACCGCCTCTTTCGAGGGCATCGTCGGTGCCCCTGTGCTCACCTCCGAGTTTGAGCGCGACCCGATGCGCGGCGCCTTCCCTGGTGAACCCGCACCCGAGCATGACCCGATCGGCCACCTAGAGCTGGCAGCCAACTGCGACGCCTACCTCATTGCTCCGGCCTCGGCGAACACCCTCGCCAAGCTCGCGACCGGCAGTGCCGACTCGATGCTCACCACCTCCTTCCTCGCATGCACCGCACCGCGCCTGGTCGCACCGGCAATGAACGACCGCATGTACGCCAACGCGGCTACGCAGGCAAATCTGGTGACGCTGCGCGAGCGTGGCGTCACCGTGATCGACCCCGATGAGGGTGCCCTAGCCTCGCGTGGGGAGCATGGCAAAGGCAGGCTGCCCGACCCAGCCCGCCTCCTCGCCCTCTTGGAAGCCGAGCTGCCCACAGGCCACCGCCCCTGGGATGGCCTACGAGTCCTCGTAACAGCAGGCGGCACCCGCGAGCCGATCGACTCCGTCCGCTACCTGGGCAACCGCTCCAGCGGCCGCATGGGCATAGCCCTAGCCGCAGCCGCGGCCCGCCGCGGCGCAGACGTAACCCTGATCGCGGCCAACGTAGCCCTCCCCGAGCCCCCCGGCACCCATCGCATCGACGTAGAAACCGGAGAGCAACTCGCCAACGCCGCCAAAACCGAGTTCCCCCAAGCCCACGTCCTCCTAATGGCCGCCGCCCCCGCCGACTTCCGCACCGCCAACCAAACCGAGGGCAAGCTGACCCGAGACTCAGCCCTCGATCTCCACCTGGAGCCCACAGAGGACATCCTCGCGTCGCTGACCGCCTCACGAACCGACGGCCAAACGGTCGTGGCTTTCGCCGCCGAAGCGGGCGAGAACACCGAGCGAGCAAAAGAAAAGCTTGCACGTAAGAAGGCAGACCTGATCGTCCTCAACGACATCTCGAACCCAACAATCGGCTTCGAGAGCCAAGAAAACGCCGTAACCCTGATCGACGCAGCGAACGAGACCCCCGTCCCGCAAGCTTCAAAGGACACCATCGCCGACGCGATCCTCGGAAGAGTCGACCAGCTCCGAAGCAAGTCAAGCTCCCGCACTCGGTAGGCCGTTCGAGGTCGAGCCGTCTTGCCTACGACGCATCTGCCGGGGGGTGGCACAGATTTGGGGGACCACCCCGAGGAGGCGGCGCAGCCGCCCCCGCAGCGGGTGGTGGTTCCAAATCCGTGACAGGACCCGCCGGCCCAACACGGATGGCGGGCTATACTGACCCCAAGCTTTAGTTAGTCCCGAAGTACCGGAAGTGGGCCTGGCCCACTTTTTTTGCGCCTCAACCCAATGCAAGACCTCCAGCAAGACATCCAGCAGCAGCTTCACGAGCTCGACTCCGAGCTCGACCTGGTCGCGCTCGAGCAGCCCGGCTCTGAGGCGCTGCGGCTCTTCATCGACCACCCCGAGGGCGTCGATCTCGCCCTCTGCGAGAAGGTGACGCGGCATCTCAACCATCTGCGGGCTGAGTACGCACTGGAGGTTTCCTCGCCCGGCCCCAAGTACAGCAATCGCAAGGAGATCCAGTGAGCAAGGAGATCGTCGAAGCAGTCAAGGCACTGGAGCAGGAGAAGGGGATCTCCGCCGACAAGCTGATGGACGCGCTAGAGGACGCGCTGCTCTCCGCCTACAAGAAGACCCCGGGTGCGGCCAAATACGCCCGCGTCGACCTCGACCACGAAACCGGCGACTTCCTCGTCTTCGAACTGATCTTGCCGCCGGAGCTGGAGGAGAAGCTGCTCGCTGAGGCGGCCGAGGCACAGGAGGAGGAAGAGCGCGAAATCGACCCGGAAACGGGGGAGCTGCGCGAGCCCGAGGATCCCGAGCTAGACCCGGAGATGATCGCCCCTTATGAGGACCAGATCGAGACCCGCGATGTCACCCCCGAAGACTTCGGCCGGATCGCCGCCCAGACCGCCAAGCAGGTGATCCTGCAGCGGATCCGCGAGGCCGAACGGATGATGATGTTCGACGAGTACCAGGACCGCGTCGGCGAGCTGATCACCGGGATCATCCAGCAATCCGATAAGCGCTACACGCTGGTCCAGCTGCGCGAGCGGGTCGAGGCGCTGCTGCCCAAGTCCGAGCAGGTCTACAACGAGCGCTACGACCACGGGATGCGGGTCAAGGCCGTGATCACCGACGTCTCTGACTCGACTAAAGGACCGGCGATCGTCGTCTCCCGACGCAGCTCAGAGCTGATTAAGAAGCTCTTCGAAATGGAGGTCCCCGAGATCGCCGACAAACTGGTCGAGATCGTCGGCGTCGCCCGCGAGCCGGGCTACCGCTCGAAGATCGCGGTGATCTCCCACGCCGACGGGGTCGATCCGGTCGGCGCCTGCGTCGGCCCGCGCGGCTCGCGTGTGCGGATGGTTGTGTCCGAGCTGCGTGGCGAGAAGATCGACATCATTCCCCACAACGATGAGCCGGCTCGCTTCGTCGCCAAGGCGCTCTCTCCGGCACGGGTGCGCGAGGTGATCGTCGACGACGAGGAGCGCCAGGCGACCGTGATCGTCCCCGACGACCAGCTCTCGCTGGCAATCGGCCGCGACGGCCAGAACGCCCGCCTGGCAGCACGCCTCACCGGCTGGCGGGTCGACATCAAGTCGGAGACGGAGTTCTCCCAGGAGGACCAAGACGTCGAGTACGAGGGCGAAGAGACCTTCGACGGCCGCTGTATGGCGGTGCTTTCGAACGGACGTCGCTGCCCCAACGCGGCAATCGAGGGGTCGACTTACTGCGGATTGCCCCAGCACCAGGCATTGAGCCGCTTCGAGACCAGCCAGATGGCGGTCCTCGGGTCGGTATCCGAAACCGAGGTGGAAATCCTCGCGGATCCGGATGCGGACCAAGGCCAGGTGGACGAGATTGTCGCCAAGGCCGAAGCCGAATTCGTCGAGGAGGTTCCTGAGGAGGAGGCTCCGGAGGAATTGGCCGCGGGTGAGCCTGTCGCCGAAACTGGCGAGGAATCCGGCGAGGAGCCTGCTCCTGAGCTTGAGGAATCCGATACCAAGCCTGTTGCCGAGGAGGCAGAGCAGTCCTAGTGGCTAAAAAGCGCGTTCACGAGATCGCCAAAGCGCAAGGGCTTCAGAGCAAGGAGGTTCTTGCCGCGCTCAAAAGCGCTGGGATCGAGGCCAAGGCTGCAGCCTCCAGCGTCGAGGAGGCTGACGCGCTGAAGGCGATCCAAGCGGCAAAAGGAGACGGTGGGGCTGCGGTTGCCATCGAGGAGAAGCCAAAGCCGACTGCAAACGCCGAGCCGCCGGTCAAGCCTGCTGCTGCACCACCCAAGGCCGCCGCCAAACCGGCAGCTAAACCTCCGGCAGCTTCCAAAGGCCCGGTGCGACCCGCAGGCAAACCGGCTGGCGCCGGGGCAGGTGGCGCCGCAAGCGGCAAGAAGCGCCGGGTCGTGATCGACTCGCAGGCCGCTCGTCGCGACCAGATGGGTGGACCGCCGCCACAACGGCCGCCTCGTAGGCGCGGAGGGCGGCGACGCCGGCCAATGCTTGAGGAGCCGCCGCCCAAAGTCGAGGCAGCGGAGCCCGAGGCAACCACGGTGCCCTCCGGGGCGACCGTACGCGAGGTCGCCGAGCTGCTCGGCCTCGGCAGCGCCGAGGTGATTAAGAAGCTGATGACGATGGGGGAGATGGCGACCCTCACTCAGACCCTTACCGACGAGTCGATCTCGGCGATCGCCGATGAGTACGACCGCAAGATCGAGATCGTCACCGCTGCTGACGAGGAGCCGGAGGCTCCCGAGTACGAGGACACCGACGAGGAGCTCGCTGACCGCCCCCCGGTGGTCACGATCATGGGCCACGTCGACCACGGCAAGACCTCGCTGCTGGACGCGATCCGCGAGACCGAGGTCGCTGCGGGTGAGGCCGGCGGCATCACCCAGCACATCGGCGCCTACCAGGTCCACCACGACGAGAAGACGATCACCTTCCTCGACACACCCGGCCACGCCGCCTTCACCGCGATGCGCGCTCGCGGCGCCAAGGTCACCGACATCGCCGTCGTCGTCGTCGCCGCCGACGACGGCGTCATGCCGCAGACAAAAGAGGCGATCGACCACGCCCGCGCCGCCGACGTGCCGATTCTGATCGCCGTCAACAAGATCGACAAGGAGGGCGCGCAGCCGGACCGGGTCCGCAACGAGCTCGCCGCCGACGGACTCACCCCCGAGGACTGGGGCGGGGACACGGTCTACGTCGACGTCTCGGCCAAGACCCGTGAGGGCCTCGACAAATTGCTCGAGATGATCCTGCTGGTGACCGAGCTCGAGGAGCTTGGCGCCAACCCCGATGCTCCCGCTTCGGGAACGGTGGTCGAGTCCCAGCTTGACCCGGGCCGCGGTCCGGTCGTCACGATCCTGGTCCAGCGCGGCACGCTCAAGGTCGGCGATTCGCTCGTCGCCGGACCGCAATGGGGCCGTGTGCGGGCGATGCATGACTTCACCGGCCAGCGCGTACAGAGCGCCGGGCCGGGGATGCCGGTCGAGGTTCTTGGCTTCGACGGGGTCTGCGACGCCGGCGAGTTCGTGCACGCGGTCGAGAACGACCGGCGCGCACGCCAGGAGGCCCAGGAGCGGGCAAACCGGCTCAAGACTGAGGCCCTGGCCCGCCGCCAAGCCCGCAAGGTCAGCCTCGAGGAGGTCTTCTCACGGGTCCAGGAGGGCGACATCAAGGAGCTCAACATCGTCCTCAAGGCCGATGTTGCTGGCTCACTAGAGGCACTTCAGGATGAGATCGCCAAGGTGCCGCAGGAGCAGGTCGCGATCAACATCATCCACTCCCAGACCGGCGGCATCAATGAGTCCGACGTGATGCTGGCCTCGGCCTCAGAAGCGATCATCATCGGCTTCAACGTGCGCCCACTCGCCGACGCCCGGCGCGCCGCCGAGCGCGAGGGCGTCGATGTCCGCACCTACTCGGTCATCTACAAAATCACCGAGGAGCTGCGCAACGCGATGGAGGGGATGCTCGAGGCGGTCGAGGTCGAGGAGATCCTTGGCGAGGCCGAGATCAAGCAGACCTTCAAGGCCTCCAAGGTCGGCCGCATCGCCGGCTGCATCGTCAGCGAGGGCAAGGTCAACCGCGACGCCAGCGTCCGCCTGATCCGCGAGGGCACCGTAATCTGGGACGGCAAACTTGGCTCCCTGCGTCGCTTCAAAGACAACGTGCAGGAAGTGGAGGAGGGACAGGAGTGCGGTGTCGTCCTCGACGGCTACGCTGACGTCAAGGAGGGCGACGTTTTGGAGTTCTTCAAGACCAAGCAGGTCGAGCAGACGCTGGCGTAGGATGGCCACTCCTCGCATGCGCCGCATCAACGAGGTGCTTCGCGAGGTTGTCGGCGCCGCGATCGCCGAGCTGAGTGACCCCCGCATCGGCTTCGTAACCGTGACATCGGTCGAGACCAGCCCAGATCTGCGCGCCGCCAAGGTGTACGTGAGCGTGCTCGGATCCGACGAGGAGCGCGAGGCGACCTTGACGGGCCTGCGCTCCTCGCACGGCGTGATCCAGTCCAAGATCGCTGGTGAGACCCGGATGAAGCGCACGCCGACGCTCACCTTCCACTACGACGAGACAGTCGAGCAGGGAGTTCGAATCTCCCGCCTACTCGAGGAGGACCAGTGAGCGAAGGGGCAGGCCTCACCACGGCGGGTCTCGAGCAGGTAGCCGCCGAGCTGAGCTCTCGAGAACGCTTCCTCCTCACCGCCCACGAGGGCCCGGATGGCGACGCCCTTGGTTCGTTGCTGGGGATGCACCACCTGCTCACCCAGCTCGGCAAGGACTCGGTGATGTTCATGGCGGCAAAGGAGTTCCCGCTGCCGATTGAGTACCGCTTCCTACCGCTCGAGGAGGTCTTCCACGAGCCCCCGGCCGATATGGCCGACCGCACCGTGATCTTCCTCGACTGCGGCAACATCGACCGCATGCCGGTCGAGTTCCTCAGCGCAGGCGACAACTTCCGCATCAACGTTGATCATCACCACGACAACACGCTCTTCGGTGATCTCAACCTCGTCGACACCGCTGCCTCTTGCACAGCCGAGATCGTCTACGAGTTGGCGATCCTGCTCGGGGTCGAAATCACGCCTGAGATCGCCTCGGCGCTCTACGTCGGTCTGATCACCGATACGGGCAAGTTCATGTACGAGAACACCAATGCGCGTACTCACCGAATCGCAGCTGAACTGATCGACGCCGGGGTGCAGGTTGATGAAACGTACCGCCGTCTCTACGAGCACGTCCCGATCGAGAAGTTGCGCCTCGTCTCCCGCGCTCTGGAGGGCATCGAACGCTACTGCGACGAGCGGTTGGTGATCGCCTACATAACCGCCGCCGACTACGAGGCAAGCGGCGCCGGCGAGGAGATGACCGAGGGCATCATCGATCACCTACGTTCGATCGAAGGCTCGAAGGTCGCGGCGCTGATCCGCGACCAGGGCGACCGCGGTCGCGCCGCACGCAAGGTCAGCCTGCGCTCCAGTGGCGGTGAGATCGACGTCTCGGCGATCGCCCGCGAGCAGGGGGGAGGGGGGCACAAGCGCGCCGCCGGTTTCTCCACAGATCTCGAGCTCGATGAGCTCGTCGGCCTGCTCTGCGACGCGGTCGATGCTCAACTCGGTCCCTGACCATGGCGACGACAGGCGATGGCGCGGTGCTGCTCTGCGACAAGCCCGCGGGAAAGACTTCCCACGACATCGTCCTCGCCGTGCGCCGCGAGCGCGATGGCAAGGTTGGACACGCCGGCACCCTCGACCCCTTCGCCACCGGCCTGCTGCTGGTCTTGACCGGCCGGGCTACCCGCCTACAGCGCTTCCTCACCGGCCTGCCGAAGACATACGTCGCCAGGGCGCAGCTGGGCTGGCGCTCCAGCACCGGCGACCCTGATGGCGAGCTGACCAAGACCGGACGCATCCCCAGCTCCCTGGAGCTGCCGACCGGAACGGTGCGCCAGCGCGTGCCGATGACCTCGGCGGTTCGGGTCGGCGGCGAGCGCCTTTATCGCAAGGCACATCGTGGTGAGACCGTCGAAACCCCCGAGCGCGACGTCGAGGTCTACCGGGCCGAGCTGCTCGGTAGCGATGCCGAAAGCGCCGAGTACGAGATCGAGTGCTCGGCCGGCACTTACATCCGCACCTTGGTCGAGACGCTGGAGGACGCCTACTGCGCCGAGCTACGCCGCACGGCGATTGGCCCGTTCAAGATCGAGGACGCCGGTATCGAGATCGACCTGGATCGCATTGCCGAACTCGTCCCAGCCACGGCAGAGGCCCTACGATGAGCTTCCGGTGCGTCTTTCCCCCCCTATCCCGAGATAAAGCGCACCGGAGGGGGTTGCGATGAGTATCCAGGTCACCTCGCTTCCCGACGCCCAGCCGCGGCCGCGGCACGTCGCGATCGGCACCTTCGACGGCGTTCATCGCGGCCACCAGGCGGTGATCGACGACGCCGACGCGGTGCTCACCTTCGACCCGCACCCACTCGAGATCCTGCATCCAGCGGCGTTGCCAAAGCTAATCATGCCCTTCGGGGTCAAGCGCGACGTGATCGAGGGGCTCGGTGTGCGGGAGCTGGTGGTTATCCCCTTCGATGCCGATTTCGCCAAGCGCAGCGCCGAGGAGTTCATCGAGGCGGTGCTGATCGAACGGCTCGGCGCTGAGCGGGTCTCAGTCGGTGAGAACTTCCGCTTCGGCGCCAAGGCAAAGGGCGACCCAGCCATGTTGGCCGCCCGCTCAGAGTTCGAGACCCGCGTCGTCCCACTCGTTGAGGTCGATGGCGAGACCGTCTCCTCGACTCGGATCCGGGCGCTGATCGCAGCCGGCGACATGGAGGGTGCTCGGCACTGCCTTGGCGCGCCATTCATGATCGAGGGCGAGGTGGTGGGTGGCGAGGAACGTGGCCGCGAGCTCGGCTTCCCGACAGCCAACATCGTCCCTGATGACCGCTTGGCGATCCCAGGACACGGTGTCTACGCCGCTTTCGCTAACGGCATTCCGGCCGCGGTCAACGTCGGCGTACGGCCCACCTTCGAGACGGGGCGCGGAGTTCTGATCGAGACCTACCTGATCGACTTTGACGGTGACCTCTATGGCAACGTCCTGCGCGTCGCCTTCGTCGCTCGGCTGCGGGGAGAGAAGCGCTTCCCCGGAGTCGAGGAGCTGATCGCCCAAATGCGCGCCGATGTCGAGGATGCGAAGCGGGTCTGTGCTAGCTTCCAGCGGCCGTGAGCTCCCTTCGGAGCGCGGCACTTTTTTCGAGATGAGCCTGACCAAGGAAAAAAAGAGCGAGCTGATCGGCAAGTATGGCCGCGCCGACGGCGATACCGGCTCTGCCGAGGTTCAGGTTGCCCTGCTCACCGAGCGGATCAACGAACTCACCGAGCACCTGCGCACGCACGCCAAAGACCACCACTCACGCCGTGGCCTGTTGATGCTAGTCGGCAAGCGCCGCCGCATGCTGCGCTACCTCGAGCGCCACGACCTCGAGCGCTACCGCTCCCTCGTCGCCGAACTCGGCCTGCGCCGATGATCGCCGCCGGCGAGCCGGCTCCCGACTTCACTCTCCGCAATCAGGACGGCGAGAAAATCTCGCTGTCGGATTTTCGCGGCCAGAAGGTCCTGCTGATCTTCTACCCACTCGACTTCAGCCCCGTCTGCAGCGATCAGCTATCGGTCTACCAGGAGGTCAAGCCCGAGATCGAGGCCAAGGGCGTGACCATGGTCGGCATCAGCGTCGACAGCGGCTTTGCTCACAAGGCCTTCCAGGAGAAGCTCGGAATCGACACGCCGCTGCTGGCGGACTTCGAGCCCAAGGGCGAGGTAGCGCGCGCCTACGGCGCCTACATCGAGAAGACCGGCCACGCCAACCGCTCACTCGTCCTCGTCGACGAACAAGGCACTGTCGAGTGGGTGCACGAGTCGCCGACTCCCCTGGAGATCCCCGGCGCGAATCTTATCTTCGACGCGCTCGACACTCACGGCACTGGCTGAAGCATTTTCGGTGCCATAGGCCCGAAAATGCTTCGATGAGGTTGACGTGAGCGATCTGACCAGCGCCGCTGTACCGCCACTGGGCCCGGAAGATCACCGCAGGGGAGGGGGAGAGCTGTTGATCGTTTACGCCGACCTCGGCTGCCCACACTGCGCCTCGGCTTGGGCCGAGATCGCCGCACGCGAGGCAACCGTCGTCTTTCGCCACTTCCCGGTCGCCAGCAAGCACCCGCGCTCTCCCGCGCTTCATGCGGCGGCCGAGGCAGCGGGTCTGCAGGGGCGCTTCTTCGAGATGGTCGACTCGCTCTACGCCGACCGCAGCCACATCGATGATCCACACCTCTGGCAGCGAGCCGAGCGCCTCGGACTCGACATCGAGCGCTTCGAGGATGACCGCCGCTCCCAGGCGGTCACCACCCGAGTCCGGCGCGACTTCGAATCGGGCATCCGCGCCGGCGTCGCTCAAACCCCAGCCATCTTCCCCCGCACCGGGGGTGTCTGAGCTAAGGGGTGCATAGGACCCCCTTAGCTCAGACACCCCCGGTAGCGCGGCACCTGTACCCTCTTTGCGAAAGAGAACGCGAGTTCTGAATGCAAATGGCTGCCATCCGGGCGGCCGGAGGTAGGACAACTAAATGAGCATGTTTGACGTTAGCCGCGTTTCGGCGGACATCGGCGATGGCCAGATTTCCTTCGAGACGGGCAAACTCGCGAAGCAGGCGGGTGGCGCGGTCGTGGTTCAGGCCGGCGACACGATGGTGCTCTGCACCGCAACCGTCGGCAACCTTCGCGACGTGGACTTCCTTCCCCTCACTGTCGACGTCGAGGAGCGGATGTATGCCGCGGGCAAGATCCCCGGCTCGTTCTTCCGTCGCGAGGGTCGTTCGGGCGAGAAGGCGACGCTTACCGCGCGCATGATCGACCGGCCGATCCGCCCGCTCTTCCCCAAGGGCTGGCACTACGAGACACAGCTGGTTGCGATCCCGATGTCGGTGGACCAGGTAAACCCCTACGACATCCTCGCGATGAACGGCGCCTCTGCGGCGCTGGCGATCTCCCCGGTTCCCGTCGCCGCCCACGTCGGTGCCGTACGGATCGGCAAGCTCGACGGTGACTTCGTCGTTAACCCCTCCGAGGAGGACCACGCCGAGCTCGAGCTCGACCTGATCGTCGCCGGCACCGACGAGGCGATCTTGATGGTCGAGGCGGGCGCCAATGGCGTCACCGAGCAAGAGATCCTCGACGCCCTTGACATCGCCCACGGCGAGATCAAGAAGCTCTGCGCCGCGATGGAGGAACTGCAGCAGAAGGCCGGTAAGGAGAAGATCGAGGTCGAAGCACCCTCGATTGACGAGGGCCTGATTAGCGACATCCGCTCCTCGCATGGCCAGGCGCTGGTCGACGCGATTGCCACTGAGGGCAAGCTCGAGCGCTACGAGGCCATCGACAAGGTCAAGGACGAAGTGGTTGCACAGTACGCACCCGAGTCCGCCGACGGAGAGACCGACGAGAAGCAGGTGGCCGAAGTCAAGGCAGCCTTTGGCTCGATTGAGAAGGACACGATCCGCAAGGCGATTGCCGTCGACAAGAAGCGCCCCGACGGCCGCGCCCAGGATGAGATCCGCCCGATCGAGTGTGAGGTCGACATCTCCCCGCGTGTGCACGGCTCGGCGCTGTTCACCCGCGGCGAGACGCAGATCCTCTCCAACGCCGCACTCGGCACGACTCGCATGGACATGCGCATCGACACGCTCGGCCTGGAGACCTCGAAGAAGTTCTGGCACCACTACAACTTCCCGCCCTTCTCGGTCGGGGAGGCCGGCTTCATGCGCGGCCCCAAGCGCCGCGACATCGGCCACGGAGCGCTCGCCGAGCGGGCGCTAGTGGCGACCATCCCGAATGAAGAGGACTTCCCCTACGTGATCCGGGTCGTCTCGGAGACACTGGAGTCCAACGGCTCCTCCTCGATGGGGTCGGTCTGCGCATCCTCGATGGCCCTGCAGGCTGCGGGTGTGCCGGTCACGGCGCCAGTGGCTGGAGTCGCGATGGGGCTGATCAAGGAGGGTGACGACTACATCGTCCTTACCGACATCGCCGGCGTCGAGGACCACCTCGGCGACATGGACTTCAAGGTCGCCGGAACCGCGGACGGGATCACCGCTCTGCAGATGGACATCAAGATCACCGGCGTCACCTTCGAGATCCTCACCGACGCGCTGGAGCAGGCCAACAAGGGCCGCCAGTTCATCCTCGGCAAGATGGCCGAGGCGATCGACGGGCCGCGCGAGCAGCTCTCCCAGCACGCGCCGCGGATCGAAGCGATCAAGATCGATCAGGAGAAGATCGGCGCCGTGATCGGCAAGGGTGGAGAAACTATCCGTGCCCTTTGCGAGGAGTTCGAAGCCGAAATCGACGTCGAGGACGACGGCACGATCCGGATCTACGCGCCGACGGGCTCGCTGGTCGAAGCCTGTGTCGCCCGGATCGAGTCGATGACCAAGGAGGCCGAGATCGGCGACCGCTACAACACGGCCAAGGTCGTCAAGACGACCACCTTCGGCGCCTTCGTCGAGCTGGTCAAGGGCACCGACGGTCTACTGCACATCTCCAACGTCAAGCCCGGTGAGCGGGTCGACTCCGTCGATGACGTGCTCAGCGCCGGCGAGGAAATCGACGTCACCGTGGTCGAGGTTGACCGCGAGCGTGGGCGCATCGGCTTGCGGCTCTCCGACGACCCCTCGGTCGCCGGCAAGAGCCCCGAGGAACTGGCCGCGGTCGGCTCCGGCGACGGTGGCCCGCGCCGAAACGGTGGTGACCGTGGCGGCCGTGGCGGCCGCGAGGGTCGACGGCCCCGGGGCGGCGACCGCGAGCGGCGCGGCTAGACACGAGCATTGAGCGCACCTCAGCTAAGACACACCAGTTCCGCTCTGCACCGCCCCCGAAGGGTCAGACGATGACGGGGTCGGCGCAGTGCTCACTACAGGGCACAGGCGTCCGGGTCGTCACCGAGGAGGTCCCCTCGGTGCGATCTGTGGCGCTCGGGCTCTGGGTGCGCACTGGCTCACGCAACGAGACGCCAACCCAGGCCGGCCTCTCGCACTTCCTCGAGCACCTGCTCTTTAAGGGCACGGAGCGCTTCTCAGCGATTGAGATTGCCGAGCGCCTGGACGGGCTCGGGGCCTCGGTCAACGCCGCCACCGGCAAGGAGACGACGCACATTCACGCCCGCTTCCTCGACGAGCACACCGAGGAGGTCTTCGACCTGCTGGCCGAGATGCTGCTGGCGCCGACCTACCCCGAAATCGACTCCGAGCGCGACGTCGTGCTCGAGGAGATCGCTATGTATGAGGACGAGCCCCAGGATCGTGTCCACGACATCCTCGCCGGTGCGGTCTTCGGCGATCACCCGCTAGGGAGACGAGTGCTAGGCGAGGCCGAGGTGATCAGCTCGGTACCTGTGCCCGAGATCGAGGCCTACCGCAGCGCTCGCTACACCGGCGCCAGCATCGTCGTTGGTGCCGCCGGAAACGTTGACCACGGACAGATCACCGGCCTCGCCGAGCGACTGGTTTCACCTCCCGCGAGCCCCTCCACCAACGGTGCCGCCGTCGCGGCTGACGAAAAGGCACGGTTGCGCTTCTACGAGAAGGACACCGAGCAGTACCACATCTGCTTCGGAGCCCCCGGGATCGTCCGCTCCGACGAGCGCCGCTACGCACTGGCCGTGCTCGATTCCATTTTCGGCGGCTCTAGCTCCTCGCGACTCTTCATCGAGGTTCGCGAGAAGCGTGGACTCGCCTACTCGGTCGGCTCCTACAGCGAGCAGTACACCGACTCCGGCCTGGTCGCTACCTACGTTGGGACCCGCGAGGACAACGTCGAGGAGGCCTGTTCGATCATCGGCACCGAGCTGGCCCGATTGCGGGGCGAGCCGGTCTCGGCAGAAGAGCTTGTCCGCGCCAAGGAGAACGTCAAGGGTCGCCTCGTCCTCTCCTCCGAGTCAACGGCAGCGCGGATGTCACGAAACTCCAGGGCGACGCTGTTCGACCTCCCGATCGACAGCCTCGACGAGATGCTTGCCAAGATTGACGCCGTCACGGTCGAAGACCTGGCCGAACTCGCTACCGAGCTCTACGGCCCCGAGCGCATCTCCGCAGCCTGCGTCGGCCGCGACGAAAGCCGTTTCCGTGAGGCACTCGGGCCGGTCAGCGAAACACTGGTGGCGACATGATCAAGGTCGCCGTTTCCGGCGCCGCGGGCCGTATGGGTCAGGCCGTCTGCGAAGCGGTCGAGGGCGCCCCGGACACCGAGCTCGTGGCGAAGGCCGATCCGTCGCTCGGGGTTGCGCTTGCCGAGGTGCTCGGCGAGGCCGACGTCGTCGTCGACTTCAGCACTCCCGACACCGCGCTGGCAAACGCGGAAGCATGCCTGGAGGCAGGCGTGCATATCGTCGTCGGCACCACCGGCTTCGACCTCGACACCATGCGTCAGGCCGCCGAGGCCTCCAGCGCCAACTGCTTCGTCGCCCCCAACTTCGCGATTGGCGCGGTGCTGCTGATGGAGGTAGCGCAGACGATCGCCCCACACATGCCCGAGTGCGAGATAGTTGAGCTGCACCACGACAAGAAGCTCGACGCCCCCTCAGGCACGGCCAAGCGCACGGCCGAGCTGATCTCTGGCGCGGGCGGCAACGTCCATGAGCCGATCCACTCGGTCCGTCTGCCCGGCCTGGTCGCCCACCAGGAAGTCGTCTTCGGTGGCGAGGGTCAGACCCTGAGCATCCGCCACGACTCGATTGACCGCCGCTCCTTCATGCCCGGCGTGCTGCTGGCGGTACGCAAGGTCGGCGGCCTGAAAGACCGCTTCACGGTCGGGTTGGAGAAGCTGCTTTGAGCGCCTCTCGACCGATCTACCGCGATACCCTGGCGCCATGAAGGAGATTCGTGGCGTCATCACCGCGATGGCCACCCCGTTCGACGCGGATGGCGCCATCAACGAGGCGGCAACACTAAAGCTGGCGACATACCTGCTCGAGCACGGCTCGCACGGGCTGGTGATCTCCGGCTCGACCGGCGAGGCGCCGACCCTGACCGACGAGGAGGCACTGGACCTCGTACGGGCGATCCGCAAGGAGGTCGGCGAGGAGACGCTGCTGGTCTGCGGCACCGGCACCAACTACACCCAGCACTCGATCGAGCTGACCGAAGGGGCAGCCGAAGCGGGTGCTGACGCAGCCCTGATCGTCACTCCGTACTACAACAAGCCCAACCCGGCCGGGATCCTCGCCCACTTTGAGACGATCGCAGCCGCCGTCCCCGATCTGCCCCTGATCGCCTACAACATTCCCTCGCGGGTGGTAGTCAACGTGCCACCGGAAGAGCTTGCCGAGATCGCCAAGATCGACAACGTCGTCGCGGTCAAGCAGGCCAATAACGATGACCTGCAGCCGATCGAGGGTATGGACATCCTTGCCGGCAACGACGAGATCTTCCTCAAAACACTGGAAATTGGCGGTGCCGGCGGGATCCTCGTCGCGTCCCACCTAGTCGGACCCCAGATGCGCGAAATCTGGGATGCGGCTCAGGCCGGTGAAATGGAGCGGGCGCGGAAGATCGACGCCGAGCTCGGTCAGCTCTACGCCTCGATCGGCGTCACCACCAACCCGATCCCGGTCAAGGCGGCGCTGGCGATGCTGGACCTGATCCCGAACGACACCCTGCGACTTCCCCTTGTCCCGGCGAACGCCGAGCAGCGTGCCACTGTGCGCGCCGCCCTGGAGAGCGTCGGCCTCGCCCCGGTGAATCCCTAGTGCCCGGCCGCAAGCTCCGCGTGCTACCGCTCGGGGGACTGGGCGAGATCGGCAAGAACATGACCGTGGTCGAGTACGACGGCCGCATCATCGTCGTCGACACGGGGCTGATGTTCCCGACTGCGGAGATGCTCGGCATCGACCTCGTTCTGCCGGACTTCTCCTACCTGCGCGACCGCGCGAAAGACATCGAGGCGATCGTCCTCACCCACGGCCACGAGGATCACGTCGGGGCGCTGCCTTACGTGCTGCGTGAGATCGGCTCGCCGCCGGTGATCTATGGCGGCCTGCTGACGATCGGCATGGTCCGCTCCAAGCTCGACGAGCACAAGCTCAAAGACGCGCCGCTGGAGGAGCTACCGGCGGGGGAGAAAGTAAAGCTCGGACCCTTTGAGCTGGAGCTGATCCACCTCTCGCACTCGATCCCCGACGCCCGCGGCGTCCTGCTCACCACCGAGCTGGGCTCGATGCTGATGACCGGCGATTACAAGTTCGATCAGACCCCGGTTGACGGGCGCCCGGCGGACATCTCCCGCCTCGCTGAGATCGGCCGCAACGGCCTGCTGCTGCTCTGCGGCGACTCCACCAACGCCGACCGCCCCGGCGTCGCGCCCTCAGAGTCAAGCGTCGGACCGGCCCTGCTCGAGACCTTCTCGAGCTGCGAGGGCCGGATCATCGTCACCTCCTTCGCCTCCAACATCCACCGCGTCCAGCAGGTGATCGACGCAGCGGTGAAGCTCGACCGCCGGGTGGCGCTGGTCGGCCGCTCGATGCGCAAGAACTTCAACATCGCCTCCAACCTCGGCATCGCCAACGCACCTTCGGGGCTCTTCATCCAGCCGCGCGAGATCGAGAGCTTCCCCGATGAGAAGGTCGTCGTGATCTCGACCGGCAGCCAGGGCGAGCCGCTTTCGGCTCTGCGGCGGATGGCCAACAACGACCACCGCGACGTCGAGCTCCACTCGGGCGACACGGTCGTCTTCTCGGCGACGCCGGTGCCGGGCAACGAGCGTGCCGTCAACGAGACGATCGACCGGATCTATGAGATCGGCGCCACCGTGGTGACCGCGAAACAGGCCCCGATACACGCCTCCGGTCACGGCTGGCAGGAGGAGCTGAAGCTGATGCTCAACCTGACCAAACCGCGCTACGTATTGCCCGTACACGGCGACCATCAGCGACTGCGGCTACACGCAGAGCTGGCCCACTCGGTCGGCATCGATCCCGAAAACGTCTTCCAGGGACGCAACGGACTGCCGCTGGAGATAGACGAGAAGGGCGCGAGCTTTGGCGAGGACATCCACACCGGGGTGATCTTCGTCGACGGTGTCAACGTCGGCGAGCCGGACGACGTCGCCCTGCGCGATCGCCGCGAGATCTCGGCCGACGGGATCTTCATCGTCGTCGCCACCATCTCTTCGGAGGACGGTCAGGTCGTCGCCGATCCCGAAGTGATCTTCCGCGGCGTCGCTTTCCTCGAGGAAGCAGACGCCCTGGTCGAGGAGCTAAAGGATGTGGTCGAGGATTCGCTCGAAGACGCAGCCGAGCATTCCGGCACCCGCGAGCTGCACCTGATCCAGGAAGACCTGCACGACGCGGTGGCGGGACTCGTCTACAAGAAGCTGCACCGGCGACCGATGATCATCCCTGTGGTCGTCGAGGTCTAGCGCCCAGGCGCAAAAAAGACCCGCCGGAGAACGTTGGGGAGAGCTCCGGCGGGCCTATGTGTCTCGTCCGCTGAGGAAATTATGGGCGGCTGTTAAAGAGTGGCTTAAGCGGTCGTAATAGGTTGCTTAGCGGCGATTCGGGGGATGCGAACCCGGAAGAGTGCGCCTCCGCTCTCGGATTCCGCGATCTCTACCGTGCCGCCGTGGGCAGTGGCCACGGCGCGGACTATCGCCAAGCCGAGACCGCTGCCGGGGCCGACGGCGGTATCGGCCGGGCCTTCACCGCGGACGAAGCGGTCGAAGACCTGGGTGCGGATCTGAGCCGGAATGCCGGGACCGTCATCGGCTACCTCGACTACGGCCTCGCCGCCCTCCAAGCGCAAGCGCAGTTCGATCCGGGCCCCCGGGGGAGTGTGGCGGGCTGCGTTGTCGAGCAGGTTGAGCACCATCCGGTGTAGTTCGTCGGCGTTGCCGTCAACCTGCAGCGGGTGGTCGTTTTCGATCTCCAGCTCGCGATCGCCTAGCACCGGTGCCACCTCAGCAGCCGCATTGCCAGCTACTTCTGCGAGGTCGCAGGGGCGGCGCGCGCTGACCCTGCCAACGTCGGCGCGAGCAAGCAGCAGCAGATCGGCGACTAGACGACTCATCCGCCGCGAGGAGCGCAGGGCGGAGTCGACCATCGCCCGGTCATCGTCCTGCTGGGGTTGGCGCAACGAGGCCTGCAGCAACTCGAGGTTGGCGAGGACGCTAGTGAGGGGGGTGCGGAGCTCGTGCGAGGCGTCGGCAACGAACTCGCGTTGCTTCTTCATAGCTGCCTCGCGCTCGGTACGGGCAGCGTCAAGCGAGCGCAGCATCTGCTCCAGGGTGCGGGCCAGCTCGCCGACCTCGTCTTCAGCTTTCGGATCAGGCATGTGGCGTGAGGGGTCGCCGGTGGCGGCGATCTGGCGAGCGGTCGTGGTCAGAGCCGAGATCGGGCGCATCGCGCGTGCAGCAATCGCGACGCCGGCCAGGCTGGCGAGCAGGGTGCCGCCGAGGATGCCGGCTGCGATGAAGAGCCAGAGGCGGTCGACCGTGGAGTCGACGTGGGCGATGCTGCGCCCATACTGGACGAACCCGGTCGTGGCCCCAGTGTCATCCGTTATTCGGGCTGTCGCCACCCGCATCTTGCCGAAGTCGGAGAGCCCTTCGACCGGCGAGCCAAGCGGCTGAGCGCGGTGGCTTTCGCCGATCAGGTGGAGCAGGTTGTCTTCCACACTGAACACGCGGGCGGAGGCGCCGTCGGGACGGACGAAAACATCGAGATCGGGAATGTGAGAACTCCTTGCGAGCACGGTGTTGAAGATGTGGCTTTCCGCGGCAAGGGTCTGGGCGGCGCTGCTCACCTGGCGGTTGAAGTCGTCACGGATGCGGCTGGTTGCCACCTGGCCGATCACGGCACCGAAGACGAGCAGGATGACGAGGGTCAGTCCCGCGGAGACCCCCGCCAGGCGCCAACGGACTGGCCAGCTGCTGGGACGCAACCTGCTCGGCCATGAAGCAGCCGCTCTGCGGAGAAGCCCGTTCATCTACTGCTTGAGGACGTAACCGGCTCCACGTTTCGTGTGGAGCAGGCGCGGCTCGCCCCCGGCCTCGAGCTTGCGGCGCAGGTTGGAGATGAAGACGTCGATCGTGTTCGTCGCCGCGGTCGGGTCATAACCCCAGACATCGTCGAGAAGGCGCTCCCGAGAGACGACGAGCCGCTCGTTACGCATCAGGTACTCGAGCAGCTCGAACTCGCGGTTGGTCAACTCCAGTTCACGCTCGCCGCGGCGGACCTCGCGCGTATCCGGATTGAGGGTGAGGTCGCCGATTTCCAGCGAGGCCGAGCCGCGGGGGGGTCGGCGACGCAGCAGCGCCCGGATTCGGGCAAGAAGCTCCTGGCGCTCGAACGGCTTGACCAGGTAGTCGTCGGCGCCGCTGTCGAGACCATCGACGCGGTCCTCGGTCTCCGCCCGCGCAGTGAGCATCAAAATCGGCACGTCGCCGTCGGCACGCAGGCGCCGGCAGACCTCGATCCCATCGAGGCGGGGCAGGCCGAGATCGAGGACGACCAGGTCAGGGACGAAGCCGGTGGCGACATCGAGCGCGTCGACTCCATCGGCGGACGTCTTTACCTCGTAGCCCTCTTGACGCAGCGAGCGGCGGAGGACGTCGGCGATCTCGGCGTCGTCCTCGACGACCAGGACTCGGCCGGTTGCTGTTTCGGGGTCGGTTGTGAGCACTGCTACCGATGTTAGAGGCGAAAACCGGTGGAGCGCGCGAGATTTACCTCGGATTTAGGCCGTCCGTAGGGGAATCGGGGGAGGCTTCCACTTAATTTTTTCGGTGAGGCGGGGATTGGCTTGGCGCCCCGATCGGGTCGACGAAAAAGTACAAGACGTTCCAGCCTCCCCCGATTCCCCTTCCCAGGCGCAGGGGAGGGACGCTTGGCGTCGAAGCGGGCACTCATGTTCGTGCGCAAGAAGAAGACTGCTGCTGCCCGCCGGAAGCCGAAAACCAAAGCGAAAGCTCGGGGACCCAAGCTTCATATGCCGCAAGCCTTGGAGCAGCGGCATCTGGATCTGATTGGGCTCTTTTTGATCGCCGCCGGGGTGTATTTGAGCTTTGTGCTCTTTTTCGGTTGGGAGGGAGGCAAGGTCGGTTATGGGCTCGAGACTGCGCTTACTTACCTGGTTGGGGCCGTTGGGGCGCGGATTTTTACTGTCTTGATGCTGCTGGTTGGGGGGTTGCTGGTTACCGGGACTTCGATCTCGACTCTGTTCCGGGGGATCGGGCGGGGGTTGCGACGCGTGTTTCTTGGCAGTCGTGGGGTTGCCCATACCGCCGTTCAGAGCCGGCGGGATCGAGCCGAGGAGAAGACCTTTGCCTTTGAGACCGCCGGGCCTACGGATGTGATGAGTGCTTATCCCGAGGAGGACGAGGTTGAGCCGACTGTGGCTTTGATCGAAGAGCCCGAGGAAGCGGTTGACGAGCCCGCTACCCAGGACTTCGATGCGGAGATCGCGGCGATCGAGGCAGAGGAAGATGCTGCTGCGCCTGAGGTCGATCCCGCCGTCGAGCAGATCGCCCTGACACCACAGGGCAACAAGCGGGGAGTGACGACGTCAGAGGAGATCGACTACCGGCCGCCCCCCGCCAAAGCACTTGAGAAGGGGCGCGCCGACAAGGGCGTCGACCCGCGCGACCACGAAGCTGTCGGCCGCAAGCTGGTTGAGGCGTTGGGGCACTTCGGCGTTAAGGCGAAGATCGTCGGCATCGTCAGCGGGCCGCACGTCTCGCGCTACGAACTGCGCCTCGCGCCCGGCACCAAGGTGAAGAAGGTGACCGAGCTGGCAAACGACCTCGCCTACGCGCTCGCCTCCACCGACATCCGCATCCTGGCGCCGATCCCGGGAAAGCAGGCTGTTGGAGTCGAGGTTCCCAACACGCGACGCCGCATTGTCCGCCTCGGTGACATCTACGCCGGCCGCCCCGAGAAGACCTCGCCGCTTGTCGCCTGGCTGGGCAAGGGAATTGACGGTAACGCCGTCTGGACCGACCTAGCGAAGATGCCGCATGTCCTCGTCGCCGGCACGACCGGCTCGGGCAAGTCCGGCTGCGTCAACGCGATCCTCTCCTCGATCCTGATGCAGGCCTCACCCAACGATGTCCGCCTCGTCCTGGTCGACCCCAAGCAGGTCGAGCTCAACCATTACGAGAACGTGCCCCACCTACTCACGCCCGTGGTTACCTCGCCGCGACTGGCGGCCAACGTGCTCGCCAACCTAATCGGCGAGATGGAGAGCCGCTACGGGATTATGGGGGAGGCCCGTTGCCGCAACCTCGGCGAGCTCAACCGCGCCAGGGCCAAGGCTGGTGAACCGCCGCTTCCCCACATCCTCTGTGTGATCGACGAGCTCGCGGACCTAATGATGGTCTCCCCCGCTGAGGTCGAGGACTCGATCATCCGGCTGGCTCAGAAGTCGCGCGCCACCGGCATCCACCTGGTGCTAGCGACCCAGCGCCCCTCAACCGACATCATCACCGGCACGATCAAGGTCAACATTCCAGCCCGGATCGCCTTCGCCGTCTCCTCCCAAACCGACTCCCGCGTGATCCTTGATCAGGGCGGGGCGGAGGCTCTGCTCGGCCAGGGCGACATGCTCTTTCGGGGCGCCGGCACCTCGAAGCTGCAGCGGATCCAGGGCGCCTTCATCACCGAGGATGAGATCGCCAGGATCACCGGTCACTGGGCCAAGCAGGGCGAACCCGAATTCGAGGCCGAGTTGCTTGAGGTCCACGGTGAGCAGGGGGTCGAAACCGAGGGCGACTTTGATCCTGATAGCGATGACCTGCTTGATGAGGCAATCCGGGTCGTCGTGGAGACGGAAACCGCCTCGGTCTCGATGATTCAGCGCCGCCTGCGGGTCGGCTACACGCGGGCCGGCCGCCTGATCGACATGCTCGAGCGCCGCGGCGTGATCTCCGGCTACGAAGGCTCCAAGCCACGACAGGTCTTGGTCACCCAAGCCGACCTGGCACGTCGTGCATCTGGCGCGGCCGCCGAGGGGTCTGAGGCCGAGGCTCCCACAGCTGTGCCTGAGTAACGCGCCGTGACAATCTGCTCGGCAGGCGCGCTGCCGGGTAGGACAATGGGGCAATGGTCAACGGAGTCGGCCCAACCATTCGCGAGGCACGCAAGCGCCGTGAAATAGAGATTTCGGCGGTCGAGGAGGCGACCCGGATTCGTCCGCGCTTCCTGCACGCGATCGAGAATGAGGAATGGGACGTGCTACCAGGCGGGGTCTATACCCGCGGCTTTGTCCGCACCTACGCCACCTACTTGGGTCTCGATGGCGACCGTCTCGCCGAGGACTACCGTCGCGAAGTGGAAGGAACCAGCGGCGGACGAGAGTCCGAAGTCGAACCCGCGCAAGCGGAAGGCAAACGAGCGCCGAAGCCGCGCCGTTCGGTGGGCAGGGCAGGATGGATCGCAGCTGCGGCCGTCGTCCTGATTGCCGTCCTTGCAATCGTCGCCCTGCCGGATGGCGAAGGAGGTGGGGGGACCGAGATCGCCCACCAACACGGTGCTAGTGGGACCGGCGGGCAGGAAAAGCAGGCGCTGCCGACCAAACCCCAGGCCAGCGGCGTGTCCTTGCACCTCGCCGCGAGCGCCGAAGTCTGGGTCTGCCTGCTCGCGGCCTCGGGCAAGCACCTGGTCGATGGCCAGATCCTCGCAGCGGGAGCACAGGAGGGACCGTTCCACTCCGATAGCTTCACCGTCTCCTTTGGCAACGGGGAGGTATCGATGCTCATCGACGGCAAGGAAGCTGAAATCCCGGCAACGGCCAGCCCGATCGGCTACTCGATCGACTCTTCGGGTTCCTTGACCCAGCTGAGCGAAACAGAACGGCCCACTTGCGCATGACGACAAACGCCGCTCCCTCTGCTCCCGCGAATGCCTGAGGAATCAGATATGGACAGGGATTCGTTTCCGCGTCCGCGGGCGGCCGAGGTACGAGCGGGGATAGTCGTCACCGGGACCGAGGTCTTGACCGGTCGCATCGTCGATCGCAACGGACCGTGGATCTCCGAACGCCTGGCCGAGTTGGGCGTCGACGTCGCCCACATTCTCGTCGTCGGCGACCGACCTGACGACCTGGAGGCAGCCCTGCGCTTCATGTCGGCCGAGGGGATGGATCTGATCGTCACCTCGGGCGGCCTCGGCCCAACCGCGGACGACCTTACCGCCGAGATCGTCGCCCGGTTCGCGGGTCGCGACCTGGTCCTCGACGAGGAGGTGGAGGAGAAGATCGCGACGATCCTGCGTGGCTTCGCTCGCCGCTTCAACTTCGATCCCGAGGCCGTACGAGAGGCCAACCGCAAGCAGGCAATGGTGCCGGAGGGTGCGATCGCGCTCGACCCGGTCGGCACCGCCCCCGGCCTGGTCGTCTCTGTTGACGGTCGCCTTGTCGTGGTCCTGCCCGGGCCTCCACGCGAGTTGCAACCGATGTGGCCCACCGCGCTGGAGACTGAGCCGGTCCGGGCACTGCTAGGGCAAGCCACGCCGCTGCACGGCTACACGCTGCGCATGTTCGGTGTCCCCGAGTCCGAGATCGCCAAGAGCCTGCGGGAGATGGAGACGGACGGGATCGCCCTGCCTGAGGTCGAGATCACCACCTGCCTGCGCCGCGGCGAGATCGAGATCGACGTCCGCTACCGCGACGAGGCAGCGGGTACCGCCGACGCGGTGAGGGCCGGCCTCGCCGAGCGCCACGAACGCCACCTCTTCAGCCTCGAAGGGGAGACGATCGACTCGCAGGTTGCGCGACTGCTGCAAGGGCACCGCCTCGGCCTGGCGGAGTCCTGCAGCGGCGGCCTGCTTGCCGCGCGCATCACCGATATGCCAGGGGCCTCGGCGTACATGGCCGGAGGTGTTGTCTCTTACTCGAACGAGGCCAAGACGGAGCTGCTTGGCGTCACTCCCGGCCTGATCGAGAGGAAGGGAGCCGTCTCAGCGGAGGTGGCCGAGGCGATGGCCTTGGGTGCCCTCGAGCGCTTTGGTGCCGACGTGGCTGTCTCAATCACCGGTATCGCCGGCCCCGAGGGCGGCAGCGAAGCCAAGCCTGTTGGCTATGTTTGCTTCAACGCCCGCCTCGCCGACGGCACCGTGATCGCCCGCGACCCGATCATTCCCGGTGGCCGCGCCGACATCCGTGAGCGCTCCGCCCTGGTCGGGATGCACCTGCTTCGCATTCTGCTCAGCGGTGTCGAGGCGCCTTTGTAGCGTCGCTCGACCGGCTTTCGTCACACACGAGTGTTGTTCCATGCGTCGCGGCCCCTTAGCGTGGGTGGGGATGGCAAAGGAGAGACTTAGAAGCCCACGGGCTCGCCTGTTCGTGGCGCTGGACCTGCCCGAGGAGCTGCGGGATGGAATCGTAGCCTGGGGGAGGAGCGAGCTGGACGATCCGGCGTTGCGAGTGGTGCCGCGCGAGTCCCTACACATCACCCTCGCCTTCCTTGGCTACCTGCCGGAGAAGGAGATCTGGCGGCTAACGAAGATCGTCGAGGGGCTGGAGGCTCCGGTGCTTTCAATCGAACTGGGCGACCCCGTGGTCAAGCCCTCGCCCAAGCGCCCGCGGCTGTTTGCCCTGCCCGCCAACTCACCCGGTGCCGTGACCCTGCAGGCCAAGCTCGAAGAGCAACTTGTCTCCGCACGTCTCTACAGGCCGGAGAAGCGCCCCTTTTGGCCCCACATCACGGTTGCCCGGGTCAAGCCCGAGAATCGGGGGTCGAAGCCCCCGCGACGTGTCGAGAGGACGCCCGGGGGACTGCCGAAAGACCTCTTGCAGCCCACGAATCTCGTCCGAGTCACGCTCTACCGTTCTGAAATCCAGCCGCAGGGTGCGCGATATACCCCGCTGGCGCAAGTCGAGCTGTCCGAAGACGGGCGGCAGTGAGGTGAAAAAGATGGCAGACAAGAAAGCGGCTTTGAAGGACGCCTCGGCGAAGGACGCCAAAGCGAAGGATGCGGCCCTGGAGGCCGCCGTTACCCAGATCGAGCGCGACTTCGGCCAGGGGGCCCTGATGCGGCTCGGCGCCGACAGCGCGCTGCCGGTTGAAGCGATCCCTACCGGCGCCCTCGCCCTCGACCTTGCGCTGGGAATCGGCGGAGTGCCTCGTGGGCGAATCGTCGAGATCTTCGGCCCCGAGTCCTCGGGTAAGACGACGCTGATTTACCACATCATCGCCGAGGCCCAGGCCAAGGGCGGGGTCTGCGTCTTCATCGACACCGAGCACGCGATGGACCCGATCTACGCGCGGGCGATCGGCGTCGATACCGACGAGTTGCTCGTCTCTCAACCGGACTACGGCGAGCAGGCCCTGCAGATTGCAGACCGCCTGATCGCCTCGGCAGCTGTCGATGTGGTCGCAATCGACTCGGTTGCGGCATTGACACCGAAGGCCGAGCTGGACGGCCAGATCGGTGACACGACCGTCGGCCTGCAGGCCCGCCTGATGTCACAGGCAATGCGCAAGCTTGCCGGCAACCTCAATCGCACCAACACCGTCTGCGTCTTCACCAATCAGATCCGCGAAAAGGTCGGCGTCCAGTTCGGCTCGCCGGAGACCCAGCCAGGCGGCCGGGCGCTGAAGTTCTACTCCTCACAGCGACTCGACATCCGCCGCATCGAGACCCTCAAGGACGGCACCGAGGCGGTCGGCAACCGAGTCCGGGTCAAAGTCGTCAAGAACAAGTGCGCCGCACCTTTTCGCCAGGCCGAGTTCGAGATCGAGTACGGCCAAGGCATCTCGCGCGAAGGTGAGCTACTCGATTTCGGTATCGAGCACGACCTGGTGAAGAAGTCGGGGGCGTTCTTCTCCTACGGTGAGACCAGGCTTGGCCAGGGGCGCAACAACGCCAAGCAGTTCCTTGTCGACAACCCCGAGGTCGCTGACGAGATCGAGGCCAAGATCCGCACCGCGCTCGGTATCGGCGTCGAGGCGGCGGGAGTAAGCAGCGAGGCCGAGACACCACCGGTTGCGGAGGCGCAGGCTGCCTGACGGCGCCTGCGCTTCAGTGGATAGGATTCCGCCCGGATCATGAGCAACGGCGACCTCTTCTACGTCTGCGGCATCGCGCTTGCGGTGTCGGCAGTGCTAGTCAGCATCATCGGGCTTCGGCTCAAGGACTTCCCTGGTCGGGCTGCGCCGCTAGTCGCGCTCTGGTTCGTCGCCCTGGTGGGGGCCAGCATGACCTTCGCGGTCCTCCACGCCAAGGACGAGCAGGCGGCGAAAAGGGCTGAGCTGACCAAAGCCTCCGAAGAAGCCGAAAGCGCAGAGTCCCAGTAGTAAAAAGGTCCGTGGCCTCGGTACGCTGAGCGCATGCCCAGCTACCACGTGACTACGTTCGGCTGTCAGATGAACGTGCACGATTCCGAGCGCATGCGCGGAATGCTCGAGTCGCTGGGCTACGACGAGGCGGCCGATCGTGAAGGCGCCGACCTGATCCTCTTCAACACCTGCTCGATCCGCGAGTCTGCCGACAACCGCTTCATCGCCCACCTCGGCGAGGCAAAGCGGCTCAAGTCCGAAGACCCCGAGCGCATCGTCGGCGTCGGCGGCTGCTGGGCCCAGTCGGTCAAGGACGAGGTCTTCCAGCGCTTCCCCTTCGTCGACGTCGCCTTCGGCCCGGGCCAGATCCATAAGCTGGCCGAGTTCCTCAACTCCGACTCGCTCACCGCCCAGGGCTACTTCGAGTTCGAGGACTTCTCCGGCCATCTGCCGACCCGGCGGGTGCGTGAGTTCCAGGGCTGGCTGCAGGTATCCCAGGGTTGCAACTGCAAGTGCGCCTACTGCATCGTGCCCTCGACCCGGGGGCGAGAGGTCAGCCGCGACCCGGCGGAGCTGGCAATCGAGGCCGAGGCGCTCGCCGCCGACGGGGTGCGTGAGGTGACCCTGCTCGGCCAGAACGTCAACAGCTACGGCCGCGACCTGCCGAAGGAGGTACGGATCGGTTTCGCCGAGTTGCTGGCGCGGATCGATGCCGTCGACGGCATCGAGCGCATCCGCTACACCAGCCCCCACCCGAAGGACATGAAGGAGGACGTGATCCGCGCCCACGCCGAGCTGCCGGCAGTCTGCGAGCACATCCACCTGCCGCTGCAGTCTGGCTCCAGCGCCGTGCTCAAGCGGATGCGGCGCACCTACGACCGCCAGCGCTACATGGACCGCGTCTCACTGATCCGCGAACACGTCCCCGACTGCGCGATCACCACCGACATCATCGTCGGCTTCCCGGGCGAGAGTGAGGCCGACTTCGAGCAGACGCTGGAGGTCGTCGACGAGGTCGGTTACGACAGCGCCTTCACCTTCGTCTTCTCGCCGCGGCGTGAAACCGAGGCAGCCGAGTTCGGTGATCAGGTTCCCCACCCGGTTAAGACTGAGCGGATGGAGCGGCTGGTTGAGCTGGTGCAACAGCACGCGACGGAACGCGCTCAGCGGTTTGTGGGACGTGAGGTCGAGGTGCTGGTCGAAGGGACGAGCAGGACCGATGAGACGCGGCTGCGGGGGCGTTCGCGGCACAACAAGGCGGTGAACTTCGAGGGAACGGCGGAGCCCGGTGAGTTGGTCTTGGTCGAGGTCGAGTCTGCTAGTTCGCAGACGCTTATGGGGACGGAGAAGCTTCTGAGCCGGGTTGGGTAGCGGGATCAGCTAGCCACCTATGGACGTAATCGCGATATTTGGGCCGACCGGCGTCGGCAAGACCGGCGTGGCCATCGGGCTAGCGGAAGAGCTTCGGGCCCAAGGAGAGGATCCGATAGCCATCTCTTGCGATGCGTTGCAGGTATACGAGGGTCTTTCGGTGCTTACTGGAGTCGTCACTGAGGCCGAGCGGGAGAAGCTTGAGCACCGGCTTGTTGGGTTTGTGCCGATTACTGAGACATTCAATGTGGGCAACTACATGCCGCTGGCGCATGCAGAGATCGACGCCGCGTTGAAGTTAGGGCGGCGGCCAATCGTGGTGGGGGGGACTGGTCTCTATTTGAGGGCCGCCCTGGCTGAGCTGTCGTTGGTCAAGGCCGAGCCCGAAGCCGAGGACTCAGAGTTGTGGTCGCCCGAGACGCGACACCCGACAACGATCTTCGGGCTCGACATGGACCGGGCCAAGCTTTACGAACGAATTGACGCAAGGACAGAGGCAATCATTGCTGCGGGGGCGCGAGATGAGGTCATTCGGGCAGACGAAGCCGGGCCGTCGCGAACAGCCCGCAAGGCGCTGGGTTTCGACGAAGTGCTAAACGGCGAACTCGAGCTGATGCAGAAGCGCTCGCGCAACTACGCCCGTCGCCAACTCACCTGGATGCGCAAGATCCCCAACCTCCACCGGATAGATCGCACCGGCCACACCGACACCGACGTGGCCACCGAAATCACCAACCAACTCCGCTGACTTCGCCTTTTTGCGTGCTCTTGGACTACAAAAGGCGAAGTCAGCGGTAGGGCGACGGGAATAGGCTGCGCGTCGTGAGATTCGAGAAGTGGCAGGCGCTTGGGAACGACTACTTGATCCTTGAGGCCGACGGGCTTCCTTGGGAGCTGACCGACGCCCGGGTCCAGCGGCTCTGCGACCCGCACTTCGGCATCGGCTCTGATGGGGTGCTGCTGCTCTCGCGTAGCGGGGATTCCGCCTATGTTGCCGAGCTGCGGATCTTCAACCCGGATGGGTCTGAGGCGGAGCTCTCGGGGAACGGGGCAAGGGAGGCAATCCTCTACTTGCGCCGTCACGGCTGGACGGCGGAGGACACGTTCTCAATCCTCACTGCCGCCGGGCCGGTGACGCCAACGATCACATCGGAGCGCACCTGCTCAGTCGCTATGGGCCGAGCATCAACCAGATCAAAGGACTTCCCGTCGGGGGGGGACGACGGACGCGGCACGCTCAGCGCTGGGGGCCGCGAGTGGGATTTTCAGCACGTCTCAATCGGCAATCCGCAGTGCGCAATCGAGGTCCGCGACGGGCTTGAGGACCTGGATCTGGGCGAGATCGGGCCCGGGATTGAAGGCCATGAGCGGTTCCCAAACCGAAGTAACGTCTCTTTTTTTCGGGTCGACGGCAATCGAGTCCGAGCGCGGATATTCGAGCGCGGGGTGGGAGAGACTTTGTCCTCAGGGACTGGCGCCAGCGGCGCTGCCGTCGCCGCCTTTCTGCGCGGCACCCCCAGCCCGATCACGGTCGAGCTCGACGGTGGCGAGCTCGAGGTCGAGATCTCAACCGACCTCGACGTAACCCTGAGCGGCTGGGCCGAGCCGACCTGCTCCGGAGAGCTGTCGGTAGAGCTGCTCGCCGCGCTCGCTGCCCTGGACGGCTAGATTTCCGCGCCCATGGGGATCTCGGACCCGTCCAAGCGGCTGGAGGCTATGCCTCCCTACAAGTTCCAGGAGCTGGAGCGCACGATCGCCGACAAGCGCGCCGCCGGCATCGACGTGATCAGCCTCGGGATTGGCGATCCCGATGAACCGACCTACCCGCACATCGTCTCGGCGATGCAGGCGGCGGTCGCCGAGAACGGCAACCAGAAGTACCCCAGCAACCGCGGCCGGGCCGAGTTTCGTGAGGCCTTCGCTGGGTTCTACGACCGTCGTTTCGGGGTGGAGATCGACCCCGAAAGCGAGGTAATCCCGGCGATCGGCGCCAAGGAGTGCATCTACAACCTCTGCTTTGCCTTCCTCGACCCGGGCGGCGTCGCCCTTGCTTCCGATCCCGGCTACCCGGTCTACACCGGCGGCCCGATCCTCGCCGGGGCGACAGCGGAGCTACTGCCACTCGTCCCCGAGCTCGGCTTCGCGCCCGACCTGAGTGCAATCCCGGCCGAGGTCGCAGCCAAGGCGCGGCTGATGTTCCTCAACTTCCCCAACAACCCGAGCGGCGCCGTCGTCCCCGAGGGCTTCTTCGAGCTGGTCGTTTCCTTCGCCCGCGAGCACGAGATCCTCGTCGTCCACGACAACGCCTACTCGGAGACGACCTACGACGGCTACGTCGCACCGAGCTTCCTCGCCACGCCGGGCGCGAAGGAGGTTGGGGTCGAGGTCTTCTCGCTCTCCAAGGGCTTCAACATGACCGGCTGGCGCTGCGCCGCGATCCTCGGCAACGCCGAGGCCGTACAGACCTACTGGCGCCTCAAGACAAACGTCGACTCCGGTCTCTTCGAGGCCGTACAGATGGCCGGCGTCGCCGCCCTGCAGGGCCCGAGCGGGCCCCTGGAGCGGATGAACGAGACCTACACTCGCCGCCGCGACCTCGTGGTCGGGGCGCTGCGCGAGATCGGCGTCGAGGTCACCCCACCGAAGGGCACGATCTACGTCTGGGCACCCGTCCCCGAGGGCCACAGCTCGACCTCCTTCGCCGAGCTGGTCCTCGAAGAGGCCGCGGTCGTCGTCTCACCGGGCTCGATGTACGGGCCCAGCGGCGAGGGCTTCTTCCGCATCTCGTTGACCACGCCCGACGACCGGATCTCAGAGGCCGTCGAGCGGATGCGAGAGCACCTCTCCTAGGCCGCCGCTTCGCGCTCCTCGCGCTTGGTCCAGTACCGGTTCAGCCCGCGCCACTGGTACTGGGGCGGGACGCACTGGATCAGCTCCTCGGCCGTCTCCGCACCGACGCTTTCGATTACGCGTTCGCGGTGGCGCTGCTCGTACTCAGGCTCGGTCAGCTCTCGGGCGAGCTTGGCCTCCTCGCGCAATCGTTCGCGCACCTTCTCGAGGTGTGGAATCGGGTCCTCTACCGCGCCGAAGTGGGTCAGCGCGAGACGCTCCGGTTGCCAGGACTCGACCGTTGCGATCGATTCGAGCCAGGTCTCGATGTTTATGTCGGGAGGTGGAGTGGGCGGGACGATCAGGTCCGAAGGCGGGATGCGGACGGCGGCAACGTCGCCGACGAAGGCCGTGCCGCTTCCCTCGTGGAGGTAGCAGACGTGGTGGGAAGCGTGCCCGGGCGTGTAGGCGACGCGCATCCCCAGTACGTCCTCGCCGCCGGCCAGCGACCTGACATTCTCTTCGGGCACCGGCACGATCTCGCCCCAGAGCTGCTCCATCGCGTCGCCGTAGAGGCGCTCGGCGCTGGCGAGCAGCTTCGAGGGGTCAATCAGGTGGGGGGCACCGCGTTCGTGGACATAGACCTCCAGGTCCGGCCAGCGCCGCACCAGGGCGCCGGTTGCGGCGGCATGGTCGAGGTGGATGTGGGTGAGCAGCAACGCTCGCGGCCGCTCGTCGCCGAGCGCCTCGAGCAAAGTCTCCATCGAAGACTGGGGGCCCGGGTCGACGAGCGCTCCATCGACCTCCCAGCAGCCGATCACGTGCGGGCGCCCGAGGTGCTTGACATCTATCACGCGCACTCGCGGCAGCTTATGGGACTCGAGGGAGGGCTCAACGGAGCAACAGCCGGGGAGGCTCCGTTGAGCCCTCCCTCGAGTCCCTCAGGTGGTAGGTGCAGGAAACCGCTCGTCGGCTTCCAGCGTCTGGCGCATGCCCTCCTCCATGCCGCGCGGGGCGTAACCAAGCTCGCGGCTCGCCTTCTCATGGCTGGCCCAGAAAGTGACGCCGTCGGCGGAGGAGATCAGCTCTCGCAGGTTCGGCGGCTGGCCCATCAGCTTGCCTACCAGCGGACCGATCGGCGCCATCGCCTTCATCACCGCGGTCGGCATCGCGTGTTTGGGCGCCTTGCGGCCGCTGAGACCCGAGACGACCTCGATCGCGTCGCGCATTGTCGTCACCGGACCGCTCAGCACATAAGCCTCCCCGACCTTGCCCTTGTCAAGGGCAAGGAGGATGCCGGCAGCGATGTCTTCGACGTGAGTGAGGCAGATCCCAAGCTCCGGAAAAGGCAACAGCGGCAGCTTGCCGGCGAGGAACTGCTCGAGCAGGTCGGCGACCTGCGAGGTGTCCCCGGGACCGTAGACACCGCCGGGCTGGACGATCACACAGGGCAATTTCTCCTCGGCAGCCATCCGCTTGGCTATGCGGTGTGCCTCGAGCTTGGTCTCCTCGTAGTAGGAGGTGAATCCCTTACCGGGATGCTCGTAGGTCTCATCGACGACTTTGTGATGGGTGTTGCCGAAGACGCCGCAGGTGGAGACGTAGACGACCTTGGGAACACCGGCCTCCAGCGCCGCCCGCAGCACCCGCTCGGTCCCGCGCACGTTCGCCTCATACATCGCTGGGTGTTGCTTGGCCGGGATGCCAACCTCATACACCGCGGCGGCGTGGATGACAGCATCGCATCCCTCCATGCCTTTGCGGATCGCCGCAGCGTCACCGAGGTCACCGCTGATGAGCTCGCAACCCAGCGCAGAGACCTTCTCGGCCTTCTCGGGGTTACGAACCAAGCAGACCACCTCGTCGCCGCGGACGCGCAGCTGGCGGACAACCTCGCCGCCGATGAAACCGGTCCCTCCCGTTACAAAGACCTTCACGGTCTAAGCCTATCCAGGCCAAGCCGTCCCCGGCATAAGGCCGCCATCTTTTCTCCGCTTCACATCCGAGGGACTGGGAGGGCGCCCGGTGCCTGCCTACAATCGGAGCGGATGCAAAGATCGAGAAACGGGCGCAAGACTCCAACGCGGTACGCGGCAGACAATGGTGCCGGCGTCTCCAATCCGCGTGCACGCCAGCGGGCAATGGCGATTGGCGTGGCGACCGCCGGCGAGAACGACGACCCGCTCGCCGAGTTGAAGGAGTTGCTGCGCACCGCCGGTGTGGCGACCGCAGGCGAGGCCGTACAGCAGCGCGAGGCGCCCGACCCCGACCGCTATTTCGGCCGCGGCAAGCTAGCTGAGCTGAAGGCCGAGATCGCCGCCTGCGACGCAAATCTTGTCGCCTGCGACGACGAGTTGGCACCGCGCCAGGAGCGCAACCTCGAGGCGGCGCTCGGGGTCCCCGTGATCGACCGCACCGCAGTAATCCTCGACATCTTCGCTGACCACGCCCACTCGGCCGAGGGAAAACTGCAGGTGGAGCTAGCCCAGCTCGAATACAACTTGGCCCGGATGAGGGGGTTGTGGACCCACCTCGAGCGGCTCGGCGGCGGAATCGGCACCAGGGGCCCAGGTGAGAGCCAGATCGAGACCGACCGCCGTCTCGCCCGTGACCGGATCGCGGCGCTGCGCCGGCGCCTGGCGCGGCTCGAACGCAACCGCGGCGTAATGCGAGCACGACGGGAAAGCTCCTCGCTACCCCGCGTCGCCCTCGCCGGCTACACCAACGCAGGCAAGTCAACGCTGCTCAACGCGTTGACCGGCGCCGAGGTCGGCGTCGGCGACAGGCTCTTCCACACCCTCGACCCGACCACGCGCAGCGTCGAGCTCTCGGGCCGGGACTACCTCTTGACAGACACAGTCGGCTTCATCGAGAAGCTGCCTCACCAGTTGGTCGAGGCGTTCAAGGCGACCCTGGAGGAGACGGTCCTTGCCGACCTGATCCTCCATGTCGCCGATGCGGCTGCGCCAGAGGAGCGACGAGTGGCCGACATGCGGGCTGTCGACGAGGTGCTTGACGAGATCGGCGCCGGCGAGTCGCCGCGACTGCTGGTCCTCAACAAGGCCGATCTGCTAGACGCGGACGAGCAAGCCGAGGTGCTGCTGCAGCACCCGGGCGCGGTGCTGATCTCGGCGCTGGCGGGGGAGGGGCTGGACGGGCTTCGCGAGCAAATCGAGGTGGCCTTCGAGGACACGCTGGCAGAAGTCGAGCTTCTGATCCCATACTCCGAGGGCGGCCGACTCCATGAGCTGCACGAGATAGCCGGCGATCTTGATCGAACCGACCGCGACGACGGCGTCCTCGTCCGCGCCAAGGTCCCCAGGGCTGAGCTGCACCGCTTCGTTGATCTAGCTGTCGTCTAGGGTTGCCGCCGGTGGAACTTCGAGTCGCAAAGCTGCAAGACGAGGCGACCCTGCCTTCTCGGGCGCATGACGGAGACGCAGGCCTAGACCTGTACGCCTGCGAGACAGCGCATATCGGGCCGGGGGAGAGGTGGAGCGTCGGGACCGGGGTTGCCGTTGAGATTCCGGAGGGCCACGCGGGATTGGTGCTGCCAAGGTCCGGACTGGCAAAGAAGCACGGAATCGCGTTGGTTAACAGTCCCGGCCTGATCGACTCTGGCTACCGGGGTGAGGTCCGGGTGCTGCTGCTCAATACCGACCCGGCCGAGACGTTCCGAGTCGAGTCCGGGGACCGAATCGCGCAGCTAGTGATTGCCCCGATCGCGCTTGCCGACCCCGTGGAGGCAGAAACCCTGGCGGAGTCGACCCGCGGCGACGGCGGCTTCGGCTCCAGCGGCCGCTGAGCCCCTCCCGCTGATCGAAGCCTTTTCGGGGCTATAACCCCCAAAACCCTTCAACGAGCACCAGCGGCGACCCGGGCACTTTGGTGTGCTGCAAGCTCAAGCGTGTCATCAAGCGGCTCGAGGTCCGGACGGACGTCGTAGCGGCGCTCCAGCGCCGTGGCGATCAGGTGATCTGCCAGCCAGGCGTTCTTTGGCAACAGAGGCCCGTGTAGGTAGGTGCCGATCAGGTTCTTCAGGAGCACGCCCTCGGTGCCGTCTTCTCCGTTGTTGCCGAACCCTTTGATCACACGGCCGAAAGGCTCAGCACCTGCGTCAAGGTAAGTCCGGCCTCCGTGATTCTCGAACCCGGCTACGGTCCGCGGACCTTCCCCGAAGTCGACCTCTATCGCGACATTGCCGATTAGGCGCGGACCGGGCTTTCTGACTGTCTCCAGCTCGACCAAGCCGAGCCCCGGTAGCCGGTCCTCGTCCAGCTGATAGCTGTGCCCGAGCAACTGGTAGCCGCCACAGACCGCAAGTATCGCGGCGGCGTCTCCCAGCGCCGCAGTCATCGCCTCGCGCTTAGTCTCGACCATGTCGGCGGCAACTGCCCGTTGATCTCGATCCTGCCCACCACCCAGATAGATGAGGTCGTAAGCGTTCGGGTCGAAGCCCTCACCCAAGCCAGCGGCTGCATATGCGAAGCCAATCCCCCTCCACTCGCAGCGTCGTTGCAGGAAAATGATGTTGCCCCGATCCGCGTAGATGTTCATCTGCTCCGGATAGAGGGCGAGCAGGCGCAGCTCCATTAGGACTCTCTTTCCAGCAGGACAACGGTGGAACCGACGTGTGATTCGGTCTCCGGAATCTGGCGACGGCCGACCGACTTCAAGCCGACCGCCGCGGCCTCCCGTTCGAACGCCTCGGCGGTGAGGAGCTGCAGCTCGACTTCGTCGGGCTCCTCGGAGAGCACCCCGTCGGGTGTCACCGTCTGACGCAGGCGTCGCAGGACCATCGACTCGCCACCTACTACCGGCTCCAAGGGAAGGCTGGAGTAGACCCAGCCTTCGATCTGGCGCACGTCGGGAAGCAGGGGGGCAGACCCCTGCGGTGCTGGCGCCGGTGCCTCCTCGACGATCGCAAATGCAGCGCGACCGCCTGGCGCAAGGTTCTCGGCGACGCAACTCAGACAGCGCATTCGGTCATCGCGGCTCTCGAGCAGCTGGATCAGCTGCATCGGCGCCAAGATCAGGTTGAATGGCGTAGAGGGGAAACTGAACTCGCGCACGTCGATGTACTCCGCGTCGCCAGTGGTTCCCTGTCCTCTTTCCCAGACAGCTTCAACCAGCTCCTTTTCGCAATCAAGGCCGATCACCAGGTAGGCACCGCGTTCGGCGAGGTGCAGGGTCACGCGCCCGGTCCCGCAGCCGAGCTCCATGATCGCCTCCTCCTCACCGAGGCTGTCGGCGAGCTCCTCCCAGAGCGGCAAGTCGGCCCGGTAGCCGCCGCACTCGACGTCATGCCAGATCACCACGCTCATTTCCAGAACTCCTCGGCGAGGCCACGGCGCGAGAGCAACTTGCGCAACTCCAACAGGGCGGTGTAAGTGGGCAGGGCAAAAAGAGGCCCGTGAGCCTTATCCAACGCTCGGTCCAGGGAGCGCTCTATATCCGGCTCAACATCGATCGCCTCCACCCGCCAGCCAGCGTACTTCAGACGCACGGCCATCTCGGCAGCACGTGTACCCGCGCAGACAACCCTACGCACCGCGCCCCGCAGCAACTCGAAGTCCGCATCCCAGACCCAGGAGACGTCGCGCCCATCGGCGGTCCGGTCATTGAGGGCAATCCAGAGGTCGAGACCCTCCTCGCTTGCCTCAAGGCGCAGCGTGCGCAACACCTCGTTCGCACCCGCCGGATTCTTGATCAGGAGGATTGATAGCGGCACACCCGCCGCATCGATCGTCTCCACCCGGCCGAAGGCGGCACGCATACTGGCGAGGGCAGAAGCGATCCGCTCGGGTGCCACGCCTAGCTGCAGGGAGGCCGCAATCGCGGCGAGGGCGTTGTAGACGTTGTAGAGGCCGGGCAGCGGCAGCTCCAGTCGCAGCGCGCCCTGGGGCGTGCGAACCTCGGCCCGCGAGCCTTCCATACCAAGCAGTTCGATCGCGGTCGCCGCGACATCCGGTTGGGGCCGCCGAGCCCCGCAATTCGAGCACGAGTAGTGGCCGAGGTGGCCGACGAAGGCACGCTCGTAGGTATAGGAGTGGCCGCAGCGACGGCAGTGCTTGGCGTCGAAGGCGTGCTGGAGCTCGGGGAGAGCCTGCGAGGAATCCTCGACGCCGAAGTAAAGGACACCGTCACGGGGTTCTCCATCGGCGTCGCGGCCGAGGTCGGCGATCGTCGGGTCGTCGGCATTGAGGGCGAAACGTGCCCGGCCTGCACGCGCCTCGACCGCCTTAGCCCAGCCTGCCGCCAGTGTCTCCATCTCTCCATAACGGTCGAGTTGATCGCGAAAGAGGTTGCCGAGCACCACCAGCGAGGGATCGAGGGCACTTGCGACCTCTGGCAGCCAGGCCTCATCGACCTCGAAGAGACCCTCGTGCCCGTCCTGTTCGAGCAGGGCCGTGGCGACGCCCCAGGTCATATTCGAGCCGGCCCGGTTGTGGACGGGACGGCGGCCGTCGGCCTCCAAAATGGCCGCGATCATCCCTGCGGTGGTCGTCTTGCCATTGGTCGCGCTGACGATCGTCGTGCCGCGATCGAGCCGCGCACCGAGGCGGCCAAGGGCTCCAGGCTCCCACTTCAGCAAGAGCCGTCCCGGCAGAGTCGTGCCGCCGCCACGACCGCTGGCGCGGCTGGCGATGCCGACCGCGCGCGCTGCGGCAAGCTTCGCCCCGAACAGGGGCCCGGTGGCGCTCGCGCGGCGATCCGCCGGCAAAGGCAAGACCGTCAATCCCCGGACGCGGGGGCAAGCACGCCGAGTGCCCGGGGCAGGATGCGAAGCGAGGCAGGAAGTTCGGTGATGTGCTCACCGTCGGCGTAGACCGGGAAGGGACGACTGGCGCTCAGTTCCAGGTGCGGGGCCCGGAAGACACGCACCTCGTCCTCTTCAACATGCGTGCCCTTGAACACCTTCGGCAGGTTACCCACGAAGCGCAGCTTTCCCACCTCGCCGACAGTGACGATGTCGAACTCGCCGTCGTCGAGCTCAGCATTTGGAGCGATGTACATGCCACCACCGAAGGCCCGACTGTTCGCGACCGAGACCGAGTAGCCGGTAAAGCGGACCCGTTCGTCGTCTACTCGAACCGTGAAGCGTCCTGGCTTCCAACTGAGAAGAGTACGCAAGGCGGCATAGGCGTAGACCAAGTTGCCGCGCATAAAGCTGGTCTCGTTGGCGAGCCGGTTCGCCTCGGAGTCAAAGCCGACGCTGACGATGCCGAGGAAGCGCTTGCCGTTTGCCTCGCCGACGTCGATCCGCCGCGTCTCGCCGGCTGCGAGCACGGCGACGGCAGCGGCCGGATCGTCGGGAATGCCAAGCACCCGAGCAAGGTCGTTGCCGCGACCACCGGGCACGATTCCCAACGGCGTCTCCGAACCAGCCATCGCGCCACCAACCGCACCGATCAAACCATCGCCGCTGATCACCACCGGGATCTCGCCAGCCTCGACCGCACGCAATGCTCGGCTGACGCCGTCCTCGAGCCCGCGTGTGCGCTCGACCCGGAAGGGGATGCGCTGCGCGTCGAGCTCCTGCTCGACCCGCGGCAAAATCTTCAGCGTGCGGCCGTGCGCCGAGTGCGGGTTGACCAGCAAGGTGAATGGCATCCCCTCCATGCCTGCGGCAGCCTAAATGGCAGTGGCGGTTCAGCTGTCTTGGGAAAGACGACCGACGAAGAAGTTGCCGCCACCTGGGGCATCAATCGATTCCAGCTCAATTCCCACCCGGGCGAAGCGGTGGCGCCGCAACGCCTCCCGGATGCCGGCCGCGGGATGTGACCGTCGAGGGACGGTGAGGATCAGGTGCGCGCCAGGCCGCAGAACCCGCGCTACCTCGGCCACCGAGACGCGGGCGTCGAGCTGGGCGACCAGATCGAAGTGGTCGTCGGGATAAGGCAGCGCCCCGGGCTTCCCAACCTTGAAGGCAACTCGTCCCTCGGGGTCAAGGCCGACCCTGGCACTTGCCTCCCGCACCGACGCCTCCGAAGGATCGACACCGCGTACTCGCGCCGCCGGGAACTCTCGGGCGAGAAACAGCACCGCTTCGCCGTCGCCGCAATCGACCACCAAGGCCCGCTCGGGTACCGGCACGTGCAGAACCGCGGCAGCGAGCGGAGTCAGCAATGGGGCACGCATCCGCCGATGATCGCAAGCGTGAAACGCGAAACCGTATGGCCCATCGTCTAGGCTTCCCGCCGATGCAGCAGGGGCCCGACCGCCGATTGATCATTCTCGCCGTCTTCGCACTGATTGCGATCGGCGTGGTGGTGGCGATCTTGGTCAGCCGTGGCGGCAGCGATAGCAGCAGCAGCAACTCGACCGCGACCGTCGGTGCGAACGGCTGCAAGGAAGTCGAAGCGCCCGAACCCAAGGACGTCAGCCTGCCGGCACCAAAGCAGACCGTGAAGCAGGGAGAAAAGCTGACCGCCGTGGTTCAGACGAGTTGCGGCAGCTTCGACATCGCCCTCGACACGAAGCAGGCGCCGAAGACGGTCAACTCGTTCGCCTACCTAGCCGACGAAGGTTTCTATGACGACCTGACCTTCCACCGGGTCGTGTCCGGCTTCGTGATTCAGGGAGGCGATCCGCTCGGCACCGGCGCCGGGGGGCCCGGTTACAGCGTCGACGAGAAGCCACCGGCAAATGCCTCCTACACCAAGGGCGTCGTGGCGATGGCCAAGAGCCCGGCAGAGCCACCGGGGCGCTCGGGCAGCCAGTTCTTCGTCGTCACCTCGGTCGACACCGGCTTGCCGCCTGAATATGCCCTCGTCGGCAAAGTCAGCAAGGACTTTGGCACGGTGATGCGCATCGACAGCCTCGCAACGCCGTCAGAAAAGCCCAAACAGACCGTGCTGATCGAAAAGATCACGATCGAAAAGGGCTAGCTTCCCTTATAGGCTGGGGAACATGGCAAAGGTAGACGTAGGCGACGCGGCACCGGACTTCGAGCTGCCGGGCACGGGTGGAGGGACCTTCAAGCTCTCCGATCACCACGGCCACAACGTCGTGCTCGCCTTCTACCCGGGGGATGCCACCCGCGTCTGCACGGCCCAGTTCTGTTCCTACCGCGACAACTCCGAGCGGCTCGACCAGCTCGATGCCGAGGTTGTGGGCATCTCGCCCCAATCCGTCGACTCACACGAGCGCTGGGCACAGGAGAAGCAGCTGAACGTGCCCCTGTTGGCAGATGAGGATCTCGCGGTCAGCAAGAGCTACGGGGTTACCGGCTGGCTCGGCCCGCTGGCGAAGCTCACCGAACTGAACGAGACACCGGGCGGCCGCTACATAATGCGTGCGATCTTCGTCATCGATGCCAAGGGGATCGTCCGCTACCGCCACGTCTCACGGACCGGCTCTACTTATCAGTCGGTCGATGACCTCGAGCGGGCACTCGCCTCGCTCGGCTGATGCCGCCGGCCGGCGCCGTGCCGCGGGCCTTCACTGCCGGCGACGGCATCGCGATACGCGGCGAGGTGGTGGGGGAGGGCCTACCGGTTGTCCTCTGCCACGGAATCACGGCGACTCGCCACTCGGTAATCCACGGCTCCAGGGCTCTGGAGCGCGCTGGCCACACGGTGATTACCTACGACGCCCGCGGACATGGGGAGTCCGAGCCAGCTCCGGCGGGGCAGAGTTATGGATACCCAGAGCTGGTCGGCGACCTGGAATCGGTGATCGACGCCGTCGTCGGCAAGCGCAACTTCATCCTCGCCGGTCACTCGATGGGCGCCCACACCGCGATCGCCTATGCCCTGCGACAGCCACAGAGGCTCGCCGGTCTAGTTGCGATCGGCCCGGCATACGACGGCACGGTCTTAGCTGAGTCGCTGGCCTACTGGGACGGTCTTGCCCAGGCGCTTGAGCAAGGTGGCGTCGATGGCTTCGTCTCCTACATCGATCGCGTTCAAGGGATCGCCCCAGCCTGGCACGACTCGGTCTTGCGCTTCACACGTGAGCGGATGCTGCGCCATCGCCACCTCGATGCCATCGTCACGGCACTGCGGGAGGTGCCCCGCTCACACCCGTTTGAGCAGCTCAAGAGCCTGGAGTCAATAGACGTCTCAGCGCTGGTCGTAGCCAGCCATGACGCGGCTGATCCTGGCCATCCTTACGCCGTCGCCGCCGCTTACGCCGAGCACCTGCCACGCGCGCAGCTGGTCAGCGAGGGGGAGGGGGAGTCCCCTCTTGCTTGGCAGGGCGGCAGGCTTTCCCGAGTGATCGCCGAGTTCGCCACCCAGCCTTAGGTTTCCCGAAGGCGGTTCGACTAGCTTTCCCGAAGATGAAACCGCCGGCTGAGGGGACACTGCGGGGGATTGCGACCTTCCTCGCAACCTTCGGAATCGGCGTCGCCACCTACATCGTGATCGCCGACTCCGGCGGCGGGGCGCCGGTCTGCATAGCCGGCGGACACGGCTGCCAAACCGTCGCCGAAAGCTCCTACTCACACTTGGCAGGCGTCAACGTCGCCGTCTTCGGCATCGCCGGTTACGTCCTGCTGCTTGGCTGCGCGCTTCTGCGTGGCGATGGCGCACGCATGGCTAGCTTCGCGATCTCACTGGTCGGCTTCGGGTTCAGCTTGTACCTGACCTACCTCGAGCTATTCACGATCAACGCGATATGCCAGTGGTGCGTCGTCAGCGCGGTGCTGATGACCCTGCTCTTCGCCACCAACACGATCCGAATGCTCGGCTACGTCGGGACCAACCGGTGAGCGGCCGTAGCGATCGCGAGGCGCGTCGAGAAGAGCGTCTGCGTGAAGAGGAGCAAACTGGCACGGCCGAGCGACGTCAGAAGCTGATCAAGGTAGGAAGCGCCACGGCGTTCCTGGCGCTGGCGGCCGTGGCGGTTCTGATCGTCATCAGCCAGAGCCAAACCAGCGGGGGAGACAGCAACAACATCCAACGCGCCTCCGAGGTCAACCGCGACCTCCAGGGCATCCCGCAGAACGGCATGGGGCTCGGCAATCCGAACGCGAAAACGATCGTGCTCGAGTTTGCGGACCTGCAGTGCCCAGTCTGCAAGGGCTACTCGGAAGAAGTGCTGCCGCAGGTCATCGAAAGTCGGGTGCGCAGCGGCGAAGCGAGACTCGAGTTCCGTAACTACACGATCATCGGCTCCGAATCGAAACCTGCTGGCGCCGCTGCAATTGCTGCCGGTAAACAGGGCCGGGGCTGGAACTTTGTTGAGATCTTCTACCGCAACCAGGGCAGCGAGGATTCCGGCTACGTAACCGAAGAGTTTCTGACCGCAATCGCTAAGGCAGCCGGGGTGCGGGACATCGCCAAATGGAACCGCGACCGCAAGAGTGAGCGGGTCCTCGCGGAAGTGGCGGCCTCGACTAGCCAGGCGGAAGAACTCGGCTTCACCGGCACACCTTCGTTCGCGCTTAAAGGCCCCGGCACTTCAGGCCTGGAAACGCTTGGCACCCCGGGCTCCGCAAGCGCGCTCGAAGCGGCGATCTCCAGCGCCAGCTGAGCGGTCCACGGGGGATCGAGGGGTCAACCTCCGACCAAACAGACGGAGATCGACCCCTGTCACCACCTAGTTCCCCTTGCCGATTGACATCAGAGGCACCAACGGCTCGGTCTTGATGGGCTTCATCGCGCATCACCTCCCTTCGTGCGCGAGAGAAAGTCCTGCACTGACTAGACCGTGCAATTGGTGGAGGAAGTTCCACCAATGTAGGAACCTCATCTAAGAAGGTGGAAATTCAAAGCACGAGCTCTTTAGAGCCAATACCATGAAGTGCTCCAATTCCCCTAGAGAGGAGCACGAGCATGGCGGTGGACACCCAACGAAGGCGAGCGACTCTGGACCGCTTCAAGGCGATGTCGCATCCGCTGCGTGCGGAACTACTGATGATCCTCACCGAAGAATCGGCGAGTCCAGCGATGATGGCGCGACGGCTGGGAGAACCGGTCGGGAACGTCAGCTACCACGTCAACAAGCTCGTCAAGCTCGGTTGCGCGGAGCAGGTCGGCGATCGGCCGGTGCGCGGAGCTATCGAGCACTTCTTTCGTGCCACCGAGCGCCACCTCGTCGATACGGAGGAATGGGAAGAGCTTCAGCCTGAGCTGAAGGAACACCTCAGCGGCGAATTTGCTCAGAAGATCATCGACGACATCCTGCTCTCGCTGCAGGCCAGAATCCTCGGCAGCGACAAGAATTTCTGCCTCACACGCACAAAGCTCGTCTTCGACGACGCAGGCCGGCAGCGAGCGATCGAGATCCACGAACGCGCTCGGCTTGAGATTGAGGAGGAGGCCGCTCTCAGCGCGGAACGGATGGCCACTTCAGGCGAACCACCGATCTCCTGCTCCTCGATCCATGGTTGCTTCGCCTTGCCGTCCCAAGCCTAAGTTGACATAACCACCATTATCGTGCGTTATATCTGAGGAAGGTGTCCCTGGGCAGACGTACTCTCCCGGCCCGTGCGAAGACTAGATGAGATCGAAAAGGGGGCGCTTATGGCACTCGGAGCCCTGATCGCGTGCACGATCCTCGTAATACCGGCTGCACGTGCGGTTCCAGATCCATCCGCCGATCTACTGGAAGGCATTGCGAGTCTGGGCACTGGACTGCTGCTCGCCTATGTCGTCGAGGTCTCCTGGCTCACTGGGCGCATACGCCAAGCGCCGGATTATGAAAGGCGACTAGGAGTGACTGTCGGTCTCGGCGCTGGCGGGCTCACTGGCGTCGTCGCGGTGCTCCTACTAGCGGCCCATCGCGCCGCAGGACATTCAAACCTGCTTGACAGCATTGGCCTCTCATGGGTCGTTGTGTCTCTCGCAATCCTCGGCGGCCTCGTGATCATCCAGCCGCTCCTCATTCACGAATGGTCCGACGAAGGGCCAGACGCGGAATAAATGTTCCAGCTATCCATGGCGTGGATCTGGACTTACCTCTAGGCACTCAGAACCGCGCTGCCGCGGATTAGCGGCTTCACCAACGGCGGAGCCTTCGGTAGCTCGCCTTTCTCGACCCTCTCGATCTCAAACGGAGAGGCTTCGATACTGGCCATGGTGTCGCGGTTGCAGTGGCAACCATCGCCGAGGAAGCGCCAGGGCCTTTCCAGGCGATCCTGCCAGCGGGCCAGGCCCGGGTCCTCGGAGCGGACGTGCTCGACGAAGAGCAGCTTGCCGCTGGGACGGAGCAGGCGCGCGGCCTCGGTCAGGGCGGCCGCGGGATCGGGCACCGTGCAGAGGACAAGGGTGAAGACCGCCGTGTCGAAGCTGTCGTCCTCAAAGGGGAGCCTTTCTGCCGGAGCCTGAACGACGGAGGCTCCCCTGCCCGAATCAGGGACTTTCGCACGAAGCTGCTGAGCATGTGCGGGTCGGGCTCAGCGAGGACCAGCTCGCTCACTTCCGAGGGGAACAGATCGAGGTTGAGACCGGTTCCCGCGCCAATGTCGATCGTGCGGCCCTTTGCCTCGGCGAGGACCTCACGGCGCTTCTCTCGCATCCCGGCCTCCTCGGCGGCCTTCATCGCGCGGTCATATATCGCCGAGAAGCCCCTCCCCCACGTCGCGTCGTAGATCCGGCCCATAGGCCTAAACCGTAAACGCAATGACGTACGGCAGCAAGGGATCGCCCCGCCCACGGCCCCCTTGACGAAATCTTCACGCCGGGGCCCGGAACCCTTATGCCGCCGTGATGCCGCCGGGTCCAGGCTTTGGGGTTGAGCTCCCTATGGCAAGGCTGAAGACACGCGGGCTGCGCAAAACGGTCGGCGTCCCCGGCCTCTTCGCCACTGCCTACGGCAACGTCGGCTCCTCGATCTACTACGCGCTCGGCCTCGTCGCCGCCCACGCGCTCGGCCTCACTCCGCTCGTCTTCATGTTTGCCGGTGGTCTCTTCGCGCTCACCGCGAAGACCTACGCGGAGGGTGCGGCGATGTTCCCTGAGGCCGGCGGCTCCTCCTCCTTCGCTCGCCACGCCTTCAACGAGATCGTCTCCTTCATCGCCGGCTGGGGCCTCTCACTCGACTACATCCTCACGATCGCGATCAGCGCCTTCTTCGTTCCCCACTACCTGGCCGCGTTCATTCCGGCACTGGGCCACGAGCCGGGCGACGTAATCGGCGGCGTAGCCGTAATCGCCTTCCTCGCCCTGGTCAACATCCGGGGCCTCGGCGAGTCGGCCAACCTCAACATCGCGCTCGCGATCCTCGACCTGCTTACCCAGGCCGCCCTGGTCATCCTCGGCGCAGTCCTCGTCCTGCATCCCTCGACCCTGATCGACCAGGTCCACCTCGGCGTCGCTCCCAGCTTCTCGCAGCTGATTTTCGCCGTCTCGATCTCGATGCTCGCCTACACCGGGATCGAGACTGTCTCCAACATGGCCGAGGAGGCCCGTGACCCGGGCGAGCAGGTGCCGAAAGCGGTCAACCTCGTCCTGATCGCCGTGCTGGGCATCTACGCCGGGATCTCGGTCATCGCCCTCTCGGCGCTGCCAGTGACCCAGGACGCCAGCGGCCACTACGCGACTGCCCTGGGCACGACCTACGCCGATGACCCGGTGTTGGGGATCGTCTCCGCCCTGCACCTGCACGGCGTCCTAGCGACCGCCGCCAAGTACTACGTTGGCGGCCTCGCCGCGACGATCCTGCTGATCGCGACCAACGCCGGCATGATCGGCATCTCGCGGCTCTCCTGGTCACTGGCCGAGCATCGCCAGCTCCCCGGCATCTTCGCCAAGCTGCACCCGCGCTTCGACACACCGTGGTTCACGATCCTCTTCTTCGCGGTGATTGCGATGGCACTGGTTCTGCCTGGTAACACCGCCTTCCTCGGCAATCTCTACAGCTTCGGGGCAATGCTCTCCTTCACCATCGCCCACCTCTCGATCATCGCCCTGCGTCGGCACGAGCCCGACCGCTATCGGCCCTACAAGGCGCCGTGGAACGTGCGCTGGCGCGGCGCCGAGATCCCGCTGACTGCGGTGATCGGCGCTATCGGCACCGGGGCCGCCTTCGTCTCAGTGGTGGTGCTGCACCCCGAGGCGCGAATCATCGGCACCGCCTGGATCGCTGCCGGGCTGGCCGGCTACCTGCTCTACCGGCGTCGGCTTGGCATCGACCCGCGAATGCAGCAGCGGGTTCGTAGACCGGAGCGACCCGTCGGCTTTCTCGACGTCTCTTACAAGTCGGCTCTGGTACCGATCTTCGGCGACGACATCGATGCCGACGCGATGCATCGGGCAGCAGCGGTGGTTGACCCCGATGCGGTCGTAGAGGCCGTCTACGTGCTGGAGGTGCCACGCGAGCATGACCTGCCGAAAGGCTTCGAGGAGCAGGAATACGAGGCGCGCTGTGCCCTCGACATCGCCCGCCTACAGGCGCGGGCACGGGGGCTGAAAGTGAGGGTCAAGCTGATCCGCACCCGCAACCCCGGACGGGCGATTGTCGAAGAGGCGCTCGAGCGCGACTCCGACCTGATCTACATCAGCACCGATCACGCCCCGAGCCGGGAGCGACTACTCGGCCCCACTGTTCGCTACATCCTCGCCAAGCGCCCTTGCCGGGTGATCGTCGAGGGCGGTGGCGGCGTAGATCCCCACCGCAGCGACACGGTGGCCGCCGAGCCCGCGCTGGCCTGACCCTCAGGCCGCGTCGCGCTGGGCCGACACTGGCTGCTCGGACTCGAGACCAGGCTCGCTCCGCGCAGCGCGCTCCTCGTAGCCGCGACGGGCACCGTGATCGACTTCGGTCATCAGCTTGTCGACCTTCATCAGACGGCCGAGACCCTCGCGCATGCCCCGCGGCAGGTTGGCGACGACCTTGAACAGGGCACCATTGGCGCGCGGCACCCAGACGTCGAAGCGCGGAACTTCCAGCGCGTCGACGATCTCATTGGCGACGTCCTCTGCCTCGACCGGTTTGATCAACCGCTGGCCAACACCAGCGGTTAGCTCGGTGTTGACGACGGTCGGCATCACGCAGGCGACCTCGACGCCGCTGCCACGCAACTCCTGGCGGACTGCCTCGCTGATCCCGACCACCGCGTGCTTGGTGCCGGAATAGGTGGCGATACCCGGAAAGCCGCCCTTGCCGGCCTGTGATGCGAGGTTGACGATGTGGCCGCTACCGCGCGGGCGCAGCCTTTCGATCGCCAGCTGGGTGCCGACGATGACGCCGTAGATGTTGATGTCGAGCTGACGCTTGATCGAGTCATCGGACTCCTCGACGAAGGGCGTCACCGGCATGATCCCGGCGTTGTTGACCAGCACGTCGATCGGGCCGAGCTCACGCTCGGCGGCGTCAAGGAAGGCGGTGAAGGAACCGCGATCGGTGACGTCGAGGGGCAGCGCGACCGTGCCGCCACCCAGCCCGGCGGCGGTCTCTTCAGCCAGCGCCAGGTCGAGGTCGCCGATCGCGACACGACAGCCCTTGCGGACCAGTGCCGTCGCCGTCGCCTTGCCGATCCCCCGGGCGCCCCCGGTGATCGCCACGACCTTGCCGGACAGGTTCTGCCGCTGCTTCTTCGCCATCGGAACCTCCTCCTCCGGCGACCTAGGCCGCCGGCTTGTAGACGGTGACCACGGCGGCGCCGCCGAGGCCGATGTTGTGTTGCAGCGCGGTCTTCGCGCCCTCCACCTGGCGCTTGTCGGCCTGGCCACGCAGCTGCCAGGTCAACTCCGAGCACTGCGCCAGCCCGGTCGCGCCGAGCGGGTGGCCCTTGGAGATCAGCCCTCCCGAAGGATTGACGACGACCTTGCCGCCGTAGGTGGTCGCTTCTTCCTCGACCAACTTGTGCGCCTCGCCCTCTGCCGCGAAGCCGAGCGCTTCGTAAGTGATTAGCTCGTTGGCGCTGAAGCAGTCGTGCAGCTCGCAAACGTCGACTTCCTCGGCGGCGACACCGGCCTCGGCGTAGGCCTCGTTGGCGGCCTGCTTCGACATATCGGCGCCAACGATCTTCATGCAGTCGGTGTCCTCGGCGAAGGTCGAGGAGAGGTCGGTGACCATCGACTGACCGGCGATCTCGATCGCCTGTCCCCAGAGATCGTGCTCGTCGACGTAGCGCTCGGAGGCGACAATCGCGCAGGCCGAGCCGTCGGAGGTGGGCGAGCACTGCAGCTTGGTCAGTGGATCGTGGATCATCCGCGCCGCCTTGATGTCCTCGAGCGAGTACTCGTCCTGGAACTGGGCGTAGGGGTTGTTGACCGAGTGCTTGTGGTTCTTCCAACCGATCCAGGCGTAGTGGTCGGGGTTGGAGCCGTAGCGCTCCATATGGTCGCGGCCGGCGTTGCCGAACATCTGCGGCGCCGGGGGCGACTGCTCGGGATCGCGGATCTCGAACATCCGCATCGCGTGCTTGTCGAGCGCGTTGGTGCGGTCGGTGTACTTGACCCCGAGCGAGCCGGGCTCCATCTTCTCGAAGCCGACCGCGAGCGCACAGTCGACGAGTCCGCCCTTGACTGCCTGGCGGGCGAGGAAGAGTGCTGAGGAGCCGGTCGAGCAGTTGTTGTTGACGTTGACGACCGGGATCCCGGTCAGGCCGAGCTGGTAGAGCGCCCGCTGGCCGTAGGTCGAGTCGCCATAGCAATAGCCCGCGTAGGCCTGCTCGACGTCCTCGTAGGGAATGCCGGCATCGGCGAGCGCCTTCTCCCCCGCCTCCTTAGCCCAGTCCGGGTAGTCGCCCTCCTTGCTGCCGGGCTTCTCGAACTTGGTCATCCCGACCCCGATTACGAACGTGCGGTTGCTCAAAGTCTGCTCCTGTTTCGTCGCCGCTCCCCGCGGGCGAGTTTGGCTGCCTAGCCAGGAAATCTACCGGCTTTGCTCAGGATCCCCCGGGATCCCTTCCCCCGGGTTGGGCCAGAACAGGAAGGCGACGGCCGAGATCGCGATGCCGATCGCAGTCGCCAGGGCCCTCTGTCCCGCGGCGTGCAGCGCCGCCTCGCCGATCGAGTCGGCCAGCAGCACGGCGTAGGTGGTGATCGCCGCCGTGAAAAGGGCGTACTGGATCGTCAGCAGGCCGTAGGCGAAGCCCGTTGCGATGGCGAGCGCAAGCGCAATGGCGACGCCGTCGCCTCCCAGCCACTCAGCGAGGGCGGTGGCGAAGACGAGGCCGATCGCGGTGCCAACAGCTCGCAAGATCAAGCGATTGAACGTCTCGCCCTCCTCGGGCGCAGGACGAAGAGGATCGTCAGCGGGATCCAGAAGCCGTGCTCGCTCATCCCCAGCAACCCGTAGGCACCGACCCCGGCGGCGAGGGCAGTGCCGAAGCGCAGGGCGTGGCGGAAGCTGGTCGAGTGCAGGGTGAAGTTCGAGCGGAGGGCTGCCAGGGCGGCGGGCGTGCTCCAGACCTCGGCCTCCCCCTCCCCCGCGCGGTCACCGGCAATCCAGACACAGAGCGAAAAGGCCGCCTGCAGCAGACCACCGGCAGTGGCGAGGAGCAGCGCCGGAACCGTATCCGCAACGTCGAGCGGCAGGCCCTGGGCAATCAGCAGCGAGAGCGCCACCGAGAGGCCGGCGATCGCGAAGCGCAGCGAGACAGAGAAGCCGTAGCCGGCGGCGGCGCCGACCAGCGCCATCGCCGGGACGGCGAGCAAGGGACTTGACCCAGTCAGAACGCCAAGCGCCGCAGCGAGGCCGATCAGCGGCGCCATCGCCGCCTGCCAGCCGGCCCGTGTTCGCGCTGGAGCGTCGAGGCCCGGGAATCCGGCAAGCAAGGCACCGGTCCCGATCGCGCCCTTGGTGGCGCTGTCAAGCCCCAGCTCGAGCAGCAGCGCAAGGCCAACCGGAATCGCAACGAGCGCACCACGACGCAGCGCCGGCCCTGCCTTGCTCGGCCCGAACGCGAAGAGCGGCGAAGCGTGTAGCCGCCGCGCCGCGCCGCTCGCGTTGAAGAGCTCCATCGCCGCAGTCTCGCCGTAGCGCCGGCGTCGACGCAACAGCCGCTGACTTCGCCTTTAGTAGTCCATATGCACCCATAAAGACGAAGTCACCACGAGGTGGACCTATAGCCGTAGCAAAAGGCGCCGATTGGTGGTGAGGTCCACGGCGAGCCGCGGCAGGTGCTTCCTGCGGTAACAGGGACAGGGGTTGTCCTCGCAGGCAACGCCATCGTTATCTCCGTCGAGGCGGTCGGGATCGTGCCTCGGCCCACCGTGCTTGAGGAAAAAGATCTGCGCGGCGCGCTGGCTCGCGAAGTCAGCGCAGTCCTTATCTCCGGCAATCGCCGATGACGGCAAGGCGGCAAAGAGCAGGACTGCAAACGTGGCGGCTGCGGCAAGCAATGACAGCTTGCGGATGGACGGGACCAATGGAGACTCCTTTCGTTCCGAAATAAAGACAGTCCCACCCTAGGGCCTCTGGCCGACCCGAACAACCAGGCGGAGGGTTTCCCCGGGTACTCTGGAAGGCTGTGATCCTCGCTGCACTGAGCACCGATCCCGCCGCCGGCGTAGGGGTCTTCGCCGCCCTGGCTGCGGGTGTCGTCTCCTTCCTCTCCCCCTGCGTGTTGCCGCTGGTGCCGGGCTACCTCTCGGCGGTAAGCGGCGTCTCGGCGGCGGAGCTGGAGAACGCCGGCTGGCAGCGCATCCTCGGACCCAGCCTGCTCTTCGTCGCCAGCTTCTCGGCGATCTTCGTCGCCGAGGGACTGACCGCCACCGCCCTTGGGGCCGCCTTCCAGGACCACGAAGAACTGCTGACCAAGATCGCCGCCGCGATGATCGTCGCGATGGGTGTCCTCTTCGTCGCCTCCCTCTTCGTCACCAGACTGAACCGGGAGTGGCACGTCGACGGGCTGTTGGAACGCGCCGGCAAGGGTGGGCCGATCGTCGCCGGCGCTGCCTTCGCGATCGCCTGGACCCCCTGCATCGGCCCCACCCTCGGCGCGATCCTCTCCGCCGCCTCGCTTTCCGGCTCCGCGGCCCGTGGCGCCTTCCTCCTCGCCGTCTACTCGGCCGGCCTGGCGATTCCCTTTCTCCTCACCGCGATCGCCTTCTCCCGCGCGACGACCGCCTTCACCGTTCTAAAGCGCCACTACCAGGCGATAGTCGCGACCGGCGGCGTGATCCTGATCGCGATGGGCATCCTGATCTGGACCAACCAGCTGACCATGCTTAACAACGAAGCTCAAAGCTGGCTCTCGGGCCTGGGCCTCAACTTCTTGAACGGCATCTGAGCTGACGAAGCGCCGATCTTCCATGTCCGGCATGGAAAATCGGCGCTTCGTGCATCAGTTGCTGACCGGCGTGACGGTCTCGAGTTCTTGGCCTACGGCCTCGACCTCCTCGAGGCCTTCGCCGTCGAGGTCGCGCGAGCAGACGATCCGGAACCGCCCGGTCCCAATCGCCCCATCGGGCACCACAGGCAGGCCGCGGATGTGATCCCAGCCCAGCCGTTCGACCTCGAACGGGTTCATCCGCACCTCGGCCGCCGGAAACGGACAATTCGAGTTGTGCTGGTCGATCGCCTTGGAGATCGCCTCGAGGTTCTTCGCCTCTGGGGAAGCCATGCCGGAAGTCTACGAGCGCAGGCCGGAGGGACGGCTGTCAGGCCCTCCTAACCCGGAAGCGGAACAGCGCCGGCGTCGGGTCGGCCTTACCGGTCGAATCGATCGCGACAACGCGGAAGGCGTGGCGACCCACCCCCACGGAGTAGCTACGGGGCGAAGTACAGCGACGGAAGGGCTTGGCGTCGAGGCGACAGAGGAAATGCGAGCCGGGCCTGCTGGAGGAGAAGCGGAAAGTGACGCGACGACGTGCGGCCCTGGTCACGAGCAGCTTGCGCGGGTGCTTGCCGAGCCGGGTCTGGGGTGGAGGGATCCGCTGCGGTTCGGGGGGTTCGGGCGGCAGCGGGATCTCCGGCGGCGGCAGGTCGAAGTTGTCGCGAGCCGCTTCGATAACCGTCTCGCATCCAACCGGCGGCGGGTCCCCGAATTGCGCGAAGTCGACGATCGCGGTGTCGGTGTCATCGCCGCAGTCGATGACAGCGTCGGCGTCAGAGGCGTTGGCGAGGATTAGGTCTTCGCCAGCCTCGGCGTAATAGGAATCGGCGCCTTCATGGCCGAGCAGCTGGTTGCGGCCGGCATCGCCGTAGAAGGTGTCGGGTGAGCTGGTGCCCTCGAGATCCTCGATGCCTTCAAGCGAGTCGAGCGAGCCGCTTGCACAGATGGGGGTTGCTCCCGCGCCCGGTCGCCCCGCCTGTCCAGTGGCGAGATTGGCCTCGACGCCTTCACTGAACTTCGCCCAAGAGCTGTTGTCGCGACCGTCGCCGCCATTGATCGTGTCGCCTTCGCAGATCGAGTTCGAGAGGAAGAGATCGTTACCGCCTTCGCCAAAGAGCACATCATGGCCGGCGTTGCCGAGGACGGCATCATCGCCGCCCCGCCCGTGCAGCGTGTCGTCTCCAGGCCCATCGGCGAGGGTGTCGTCGCTTTCATCGCCGGCGATGAGTTCGTCATCACCTACGCCGCCGAGCATCATCAGCGAGGTCGTCGCCGGCAATCCTTCGGCGCGGAGATCGTCGGCACCGCCAAGGCCGGCGACCAGGATCGAGGCGAGTCGGCCCGAGAGGGTGCAGACCACAGTGGCTGCGTCCTGCAGTGCACAGCCGGATGCGACCGGAGGAGTCTCGAAGGAGCTGGCACCCGTCAAGTGGAGCGTGACCGCATCGCCCGGCGCACCGCCCGTCGAATCCACCGTGAGCCCATCACCGCTGGTGCTGCCGAGCAGGTAGAGCTCCGCGTAAGCGCCCTGCCCTTCGGTCATCGAGCCGACGCTGATCTTGCCCGCTGCGCGGGGGACTACAGGCCCGTTGCTTGCCGTCGACTCGCAGCCAAGATCGCTGGCACCACCAACACAGTCATCGCCGTCGACCCCACCGTTCAAGGTGGTCCCGCTGCCACCGGCAACGAGCACGTCCGCGCCGCCACCGCCGTAGATCACCTGGCCCGCCTTTGAGCCCTTGATGTAGTCGGAGAAGGGACTGCCGATGATGCGCTCGAAAGCGGATCCCGCGACATCGTCGACTCCTCCCCCGTTCGGCGCCACGCCGTTGTCGCCGAGGCCTTCGGAGAGGTCAAGGTAGACACCGCGGCCTTCTTCGGTTTTCGCGGGGAATCCCGGGTTTGTAACTGCCCTCGTGAAGCCGGGGCTGACCCCAGTCGAGTAACTGAGCGTGTCCACGTCGCTCGCCGGACCGGCGTCGCGCAGGTGATCGACCGTCGCGTCGCCACGAACGTAGTCATTTCCTTCTTCGCCATCGACCGTGTCGGCGCCGAAGCCACCGATCAGCAGATCGTCCCCGGGGCCACCCTGGAGCAAGTCGTCGCCAGGTCCGCCGAAAAGCTTGTCGTTGCCACCTCCACCGAGCAACGTGTCGTTGCCCCGCTCGCCGAAGACGATGTCATCCCCGGGTCCGCCTTCGAAGGTCTGGCTGCCGACACCCAGCCGGCAGCCTTCCGGACAAGAGGAGCTAGCGGCGATCGGACCAGGCACGATCGTGTCGTTGCCGGTGCCGCCGTTGACCGAGGCGACGCCCGGCGGAACGACGATCGTGTCCGCGCAAGGCGTCCCCTCGATCGTGTCGCCGACCCGCGCGGGACCTTCGGCACAGGTTGGGGCGCTCGAGTTCGGCGCCGCCCCCGCATTCGCAGGCACAACGATGAGAGCGACCAGCAGGGCACCGACGAGTGTCCAGAAGAGGCGAAGCACTACCTCCATATAACCGCTGACGGATTATCCGATGCGGTTGAGCCCAATGCCCGGCGAAAAACGCTCCGCTCTGCCATGTCGGTCCGCCGGGCGAAAGCGTACGGTTGGACGATGATCAGCGAGTGGCCCCGTGTGATCGCGATTGTCGACATGGACGCTTTTTACGCAAGCGTCGAGTTGCGACGGCGGCCTGAGCTGAAGGGGAAGCCGGTCGTGGTTTGCGGCTCGGGGCCTCGAGCTGTCGTGACCACGGCCAGCTATGAGGCGCGGCGGCTGGCGGGGATCCACTCGGCGATGCCGGCTGCTGTGGCTCGGCGGCGGCTACCCGATGCCGTCTATCTGCAGCCGGACTTCACGGCCTACCGGGAGGCATCGGGACAGGTGATGGAGGTGCTGAGGCGCAATGCAGAGACGGTTGAGGTGGTGGGCCTCGACGAGGCCTATGTCGACCTAACCGGGATCTTCTCGCCGAAGGCGACAATGCGACGGATCGCGGCTGAGATCGGCAAGGAGACTGGGCTCACCTGCTCGATCGGGATCTCGGAGAGCCGGATGCTGGCCAAGATCACCAGCGAGCTGGGCAAGCCCGCCGGACTGGTCGTGCTCTCGCGCTCCGAAGCGCTGGAGCGGTTCTCGGGCGACTCCCCCGGCCTGATCCCCGGTATCGGGCCGAAGTCGGTCGCCAAGCTGGAAGCGATGGGAATCCGCACGCTGGCGGAGCTGCGGGCGCAGGATCCCACCTCGCTGGAGCAGGCATTCGGTCCGCGACAGGGGCGCTGGCTGCACGGTCGCGCTTGTTTCGAAGACGAGACACCGATCAGCGTCTCCCGCGAAACCAAGTCGCAGTCGGCCGAGACCACGTTCGATATCGACGTAGGCGATCGGGTCGAGCTGGAGTCTCACCTGATCCAGCTCGCCGAGGAGCTCTGCCGGCGCCTGCGCAAGCGCGAGCTCGAAGGCCGCACGATCGGGATCAAGGTCCGACTCGACGACTGGACCAACATCTCCCGCTCCCACACGGTCGACGCGCCGACCAACGATCTCGAGGTTGTCCGGCCCGTTGCTCTCGACCTGCTGCGCGCCTACGACCCACAGCGACCGGTGCGACTGCTGGGCGTGCGGGTCGCCGGCTTCGAGGCGGATAAAGCCTCCGAGGCAAATGATGCCCCGGAGGCACAACTCCAGCTCGGCCTCGCCGGCTGAGGGCCTATCCCATTGGGAGTGTGATCCCTGACGGGGCCCTAACTACCTACTGGCGAGCAGCGTGTCGACGCCGGGGAAACCAAGCCGCTGCTTGGTCGCCTCGGTCAGGTCGAAATCGCGACCAGCGACGTAGGGACCGCGGTCGATCACCGGGACGGTGACGGAGCGACCGTGGTAGCGAAACGTCACCTCTGCGCCACACGGCAGCGTCTTGCTGGCAACGCCCAGCGTGCCCGGCTCCAGGGTGCCGCCGCAGGCGACGCCGTTGCCATAGAGACCTGGCCCGTAGTAGGAGGCCTCGGCCTGGCGGTAAGCGGTGAGCCGACGTGAGACGCTCACCGAACCCCGCACCACACGGTCGTGAATCCCGTAGGCGCGCACCCGGTAGGCGCCGGGACGACTAGCGCTCCAGCGAACTGCGAAGGAGCCGTTGGCGTGGCTCCTTGCCTTGAGCACACGGCCACCAGAACCCCTCAGCACCAGCTTCACGCGGTGCCGCCCGCCAGGCTGGACTCGGCCCCTGAGGACGAGGCTCCGGCCGCTCAGCGTGCTGTGCCTGGAAACGTGCAAAGAGACGTGGGAGGCCACCCTGACGCGCTTGTGGTGCTGCTGTGGCTGTGCTGCCAGTGACGTACTTGCGGCACATGTCAGGGCAGCAACTGCCACCGCGGGCAGGAAATATCGCATCGTTTGATCACTCGCTTTCTTGCCTGCCTACGGGGTTAGCTGACGGGCTCGCGGGTGCCGGCACGGTGCCGGACAGCCGCTACGGACGGCTCGCCGTCCGATTCGCCCCCGTCACGGCCGAGAACTGACCGTGACCTTGGGTCCCCCGCTCCCGGCGCACTCGCGCGGGACTCGGCAGATGGGCTCATTCGTTGTGGACGAGCCACCGTAGGGACCCCCGGCCAGACCATAGGTGAGCACAGTCACATTGCCGGATTCCCGATGCGATCTTGCAAATCGCTCTAGCAAGCGGATTACAAGCCCATCACAGGCAGCGCCGAACGTGTGCGAAGATTGGCCTCGTGAGTGCAGACAGGCTGACTGGGCTCGATTCCTCCTTCCTCCACATGGAGAGGGCAGGTGCCCACATGCACGTCGCCTCGACCAGCATCTTCCAAGGGTCGGCGCCCAGCCACGCTGAGTTCCGCGACCACATCGCCTCACGCCTGCATCTGGTTCCGCGCTTCCGCCAGAAGCTGCGCTTTATCCCCTTCGGCCAAGGGCGTCCGGTCTGGGTCGATGACCCCCATCTCAATATGGAGTACCACGTGCGCCAAACCGCGCTGCCAGCGCCAGGCTCTGAGGAGCAACTGCGCAACCTCGCGGCGCGGATCTTCTCCCAGCAGCTCGACCGCAGCAAGCCACTCTGGGAGCTATGGCTGGTCGAGGGCCTCGACGGTGACCGTTTCGCGATCATCGGCAAGAGCCACCACGCGCTGGTTGACGGCATCTCCGGCGTCGACATCACCACCGTCCTCTTCGACGTCGAGAAGGAGCCGGCAAACCCGCCGCTGCGGCCACCGAAGTGGGCACCGCGCCCCGAGCCGACCGACCTCAAGCTCCTCTCCGACGCCCTGCATGAGCGCGTCACCAGCCCGCGGGAGATCGTCCGCGGCGTGCGCGCCGCGCTGCGTGGCCCGCGTCAGGTGCTAAGCGGGATCAGCGACGCGAGCAAAATGGTCGGCGCGGGCATGTCAGCGCCCTCAACACCCTTCAACGTTGAAATCGGTCCGCACCGCCGAATCGCCTTCGTTCGTACCGACCTCAACCTGCTGAAAGCAATCAAGGACGAGCACGGCGGCACCGTCAACGACGTTGTCCTCTCGATCGTCACGGGGGCGATCGGCAACTACCTTCGTGCCCGCGGCCACGACACCGAGGGTCTGGAGATGCGGGCGATGGTCCCGGTCAGCGTCCGCGCCGACGAGGAACACGGCGCCCTCGGCAACCGGATCTCGGCAATGATGGCGCCGCTGCCAATCTGGTGCGAGGCGCCGGTCGAGCGCCTCCACCTGATCACCGAGACGATGGGAGATCTGAAGGGCTCCGGACAGGCGGTCGGCGCCGAGATCCTGACCAAGATCGTCGACTTCGCGCCGACCACGATCGCCTCTCAGGCCGCCCGCCTGCAGCCCGCCCAGCGCTTCTTCAACCTCGTCGTCACCAATGTCCCGGGTCCGCAGTTCCCGCTCTACGTGCTGGGGCGGCCGATGGAGTCGATCTTCCCGCTGGTCCCCCTGGCTCGCCGCCAGGCGCTCTGCGTTGGGATCATGTCCTACAACGGCCAGGTTGACTTCGGCCTGATCGGCGACTACGACGCGATGGCCGACCTCGACAGCTTCGGCCTCGACCTCGAGGGGGCGATCGCCGAGATCGTTAGTGAGACCTCGGTCGAGGACAGTACTCAGCGGATCAGCCGCGCCGAGACGCGGAACGGCGCCCTGTCGGTCAAGTAGGCCCAGTCCAACCGCCGGGCGCTGAAGCCCGCCTCGCTCGTGTCGGCGTTGACGAGCACCGCGGTGAGGCGCGAGAAACGCCCGGGGCGCGAGATGCGCGCCACTAGCCTGCCTCCGTGACTCTTGAAACGCGTCACCTTGACGACTCGGCCGCCGCGTTCGCTGCCGATCCGACCCACCAGCGCCAACCCGGCGGCGATGCCCCGCGGTGCCACGGCGTTGACCGTCAGCGCCCGTCCGTCGCGAGCGTGAAGACGGAGTAGGCGGAAGGTTGTGTGGTTGAGTCGGCGTTCGAGAGTCACACCGTTGTCGGGCAAGCTGCCCTGACGGGAGACATCGGGATAGAGGTTCCCCTCCGGAAAGACCGTATCGGTGCGCCACTCGGGTAGGTCGGCGGCGAAGTGTGCGAAATCGCGGCTGAACCCAGAGCCCCCGGCCGCTTCGATCGCCGAGTTGTAGGCGGCGACCGAGAATCCGCCCGGCTTGGTGTGGACGGCACGCGCCCAAGCGGAGCGCACAATCGAGCGCCCATAACGGTGCGCCAGCCACTTGTTCCAGACAGCCGAGCCGTACACCTTGATTGAGTTGGCCGCAGTAAGCGGCGTGTCGAAAAGCTTCACCCAGCGCCGCACGTAGCGCAGATAGTCGTCGTTGCCGTTATAGACCTCGTCCTCCATCCAGACCGCGCTCGACTCGGCGAACCAGATGTCCTGATAGGCGTCGTAGCCGAACTGAAGGATGTGGTTGTACTCGTGGGCGATCGTCACCTCGAGGTCGTGAAGGGGCGTCGTCCCTGGAAACTCGAAAGGTTCGTAGTTGTTGTCGAGCACGAGGTAGCCATGTAGGTGGCGGGGGAACCGGTGCGCTTTCGTCGCCTGACCACGATCAGGCACCGCGTAGCCAAAGAGCGCCCCACCGATCTCGTCGAGATAGATGTCTGTCTTGCCTTTGCCACCGCCCTTGCGGCCGTCGGAGCGGGGTGCGCGCCAGCCGAGCTTTTCGTTCTCGATCGAGTAGACGTGTTCAGCGACCGCCTGCACCCGTTCGACGTAGTCGGGGACCCCGTTGCCATTGCCATCGGCCAGGCTGGGTGCGTCGATTCCCTCAGCCACCCAGTGGACGCAGAAGTGCTGCCCGCAGGCTGGCGAGTGAGGCGCCTCGGGCACCGTGTAGGCGTTCCGATTCGGATCTGGGTGGTCAGTGGGGCGGGCTGCAGGTGCCCTGAAGATCGACTGGTCCCCGGCGGCGGCCGAGGCGGGCGCGAGCGTAAGCAGCGCCATCGACGCCAGCGAAGCCCCGATCAGCCACCAGCGCGCCTGCACTCGCAGAAATCTACAGCCCGACCAGGTTCGCCCAAGGCACTGAGTTCGTACTTCTTCGCCAACATGGCGAACAAAGGCGAAGTCGGCCTGGGGCGGCGATACTTCAGCCGTGACCCTCTTTGGAAGGCCCGCTTGCGCGTAGCGCTCGCCCAGATCGACCCGACCGTCGGTGACATCGACGGCAACGCGGCCAAGATCGCTGACTGGATCGGGCGCGCCAGCGCCGAGGGTGCCGAGCTGGTGATCTTCCCCGAGCTCTGCATCCCCGGTTACCCGGCCGAGGACCTCTACCTCAAGCGCCACTTCGTCGAGGCCAACCGGCGCGCGGTCGAGGAGCTGGCAGGCGGGGTCGGCAAGATGGTCGCCTTGGTCGGCTTCGCCGAGCCTGTTGCCGGCGGAGGCGACTTCCGCCACGCCCACAACTCGCTCGCCGTGCTCGCCGATGGAGCCGTGCGTGCCGTCTACCGCAAGAACCGGTTGCCCAACTACTCGGTCTTCGACGAGCAGCGCTACTTCGTCCCTGGCACCGAGCCGGCAACGGTCGCGGTCGCCGGCCAACAGGTCGGCCTGACCGTCTGCGAGGACGTCTGGATAGTGGGACCGCCGGCCTCGGAGGAGGTGGCCGTGGGAGCGAGCCTGATCGCAAACCCATCCGGTTCGCCCTACCACCGCGGCAAGGGTCGCGAGCGTGAAGCGATGCTTGCCGAGCGCGCCCGCGCATATGGCGCCCACTTCGCCTTCTGCAACCTCGTCGGCGGGCAGGACGAGCTGGTCTTCGACGGGCAGAGCTTCGTCGTCGATCCCAGGGGCAGCGTCGTCGCCCGCGCCGCCCAGTTCGAAGAGGAGCTGCTCGTTTGCGATATCCCCTCCCCCGCTCCCGGTCGGCTCGCCGCGCCGCTGCCCGATTTCGCCGAGGTTTACGCGGCCCTGCGACTCGGCCTCCGCGACTACGTCGTCAAGAACGGGTTCCGCCACGTCGGCATCGCCCTCTCCGGGGGCATCGACTCCGCCCTGGTCGCGCTTCTCGCCGTTGACGCCCTCGGCCCCGAGCATGTCAGCTGTGTGGTGATGCCTTCGCCGCATTCGAGCGTAGAAACACAGGCTGACGCACGGAATATCGCCGCAAAGCTCGGTGCAGAGCTGATCGAGATCCCGATCGAGGGGGCGATGCAGGAGTACGGCAGCGCTCTCTCGACCGCGTTCGGAAACGGCAATTCAGACGAGGCCGGTGACGAACCCCTGCCGCGCGACCCGACCCGTCCCTCCGAGCCCGACCTCGCCGCCGAGAACATCCAGGCGCGGATCCGGGGCAACCTGATGATGGCGCTCTCCAACAAGCACGGCTGGTTGGTTCTGACGACCGGCAATAAGAGCGAGATGTCAGTCGGCTACGCGACGCTGTACGGCGACATGGCAGGCGGCTTCGCAGCAATCAAGGATGTGCCAAAGACCCTCGTCTACGAGCTAGTTCGCCACCGTAATGAGATCGCTGGTCACGAGCTCGTACCAGCGTCAGTGCTTGAGCGTGAGCCCTCGGCGGAGCTGCGGCCCGATCAATTCGACAGCGACTCCCTCCCCCCCTATGAGCTGCTCGACCGCATCCTCGAATCCTACGTCGAGCGCGACCAGGGGCGCGAGGAGATGATCGCCGCTGGCCTACCGGCCGACGTCGTCGATGAGGTCGTGCGAATGGTCGACCGCTCCGAGTACAAGCGCCGCCAGGCGGCGCCGGGAGTCAGGATCACGCCGAAGGCCTTCGGCCGCGACCGGCGATTGCCGATCACGAACCGATTTGGGGGCTAACCGGATTTCGGAAGCGGCCTGACGGCAATTGTCATTTGAGCCAGCGCGCAGAGTTTGCCGTTTGCGTCTGTTACTTCCGCATCCCAGACCCAGGTCGTGCGGCCGCGGTGGCGGGCTCTGGCCTGGACTTCGGCGTGGCCCTCGGTAATCGGGCGAATGAAGTTGACGCCGATCGACTGGCCCATCGCCATCATCCCCTGGTCGAGCACTGCCAGGGCCGTCGCCCGCGAACAGACGCTCTCCACCAAGCTGGACATCACCCCGCCGTGTAGGAGCCCGACCGGCTGGCGCAGCTCATCCCGCATCGCCACCCGAACGCGAGCGTGCTCGGGGTCGTCGTCAAGCCACTCCGTCCCGATCAGGGCATCGAAGTGAGAAACCAGTCCGTGCGCATCCTCAGCCATCACGGCCAAGACCCTATCTCCAGGGGGCGTGTCTGAGCTTAGGGGTCTATACGACCCCTTAACCTCAGACACGCCCCCAAAGGTGGGCGCTCGCGTAGGCTTCCGGCCCGTGGCGATGACCGACGACCAGAAGGCGATGCTCCGGCTGCTCGCGCAGCGCGAAGAGGGCTACGAGGACATGGCCGCCTTGATGGGCATCAGCGTCGAGGAAGTGCGCAGCCGCGTCAAGGAGGCGCTGGCAGAGGTCGACCAGTCCGAGGTGGCCGCTGAGGAGCCCTCCCAGCCGGCACCCACGCCAACTCCTCCCCCACCCGTGGCGCCCGAGCCTCCTCAGCCCGTGGCCGAAGATCCGCTGCCGGCCCCCCCTGCACCACCATCGCCCGAAGCGCCGCAACCCGCCGCCAAGGTCCCTGCTTCGGCCAAACGTCCTGGCAATCGCCCCCCACAGCTTTCCGGTCTGAAGCTACCCAAGGATCGCGGCGCCCTGATCGGACTTAGCGCCGGAGCTGCCGCCGTCCTGGTCATGGTCATCGTCTTGATCGTCGCTGGCGGCGGGGGCGGTTCAAGCTCGACCACTACCTCAGCCGAAGGGGGTACGTCGCCCACCACAGCCGGAAACCAAAACCTAACCCAGGCGATCCTGACGCCGGTTGACGGCGGCGAAGCCAACGGCGTTGCCCTTTTCGGGCGCTTCAAAAAGAACGTCCTCCTCCAGGTCACCGCAAAAGGCCTCGAACCTTCGGGGTCGGGCCAGTCCTACGCGATCTGGCTATCCCACTCTGGCAAGGCGATGGTTCCGGTGGGCACGGCGAAGGTTCCCGCCTCAGGCAACCTCGCGGCACGGTTCCAGATCCCCACGGCGGTGCTCCTCCTGATCGCCCGCAGCGCCTTCGACGAAGTCGATGTCACCCGCACCTCCGACGCCACCCTGAGCGCAGCGATCGCAACCGCGCGCAAAAACAAAACCGAATCCGCCTATACCGGCACCGATGTGATGCGCGGCAAGATCACCGGCCCCTTCGTAGGCGCGGCCACGAAGAAATAACTCACCTCAATCTGTTCGGCGCTCCTTTTGGTCTCCTATACGCACCAAAGGGAGCACACACCGGTCAGTCGAGGAGCTTGCCGGGGTTCATGATCCCGGTGGGGTCGAGCTGCTCCTTAGCCGAGCGCAGGACCTCGAGGCCAGTGCCGCCAACCTCGGCCTCCATGTAAGGGGCGTGGTCGCGACCTACGGCGTGGTGATGGGTGATCGTGGCACCGGCAGCGACGATCGCCTCGGAGGCAGCGCGCTTGACCTGGCGCCACTGCTCGACCTCCTCGCCGTCACGGGCGCGAGCGATGTAGGTGAAGTACAGCGAGGCGCCGTCGGCGTAAGCGTGGGAGAGATGGCAGAAGGCCAGGCCCGGCGTGCCCTGCCCGGCGAGCGACTCGCGGATCGCGGTGCCCACCGCCGCGTGCAGAGCGCCGAGCTTGCTCCAGGTGTGCGAGGTCTCCAGGGTCTCGACGATCGCCCCCATCCCCATCAGCGTGTCGCGCAGGTAGGGGCCCTGGTAGCGGCCGTGCTCCCAGGAGCGACCGGCCGCCTGGCCCAGGTAGACGGCCCCGCCGCGGCGCAGCTCGCGCACGCTCAATGCGCGGCGCCGGGCGACTGACTCCTCGTCCCCCTCTAGTCCGACGACGACTAGACAGCCGCCTCGCCTGCGGCGCAGGCCGAGGTAGCCACCGAAAAGGCTGCCAGTGAGACCGCGCGGCCCCGAGAGCGCCAGCGAGACCTCCGTCTCCTCCTCGTCGGAGACGCGGATCACGTCGGGCAAACCGGGCCCCTGGGCGAGGGCGCGGACGATCTCGGCGCCCGCATCGAAGCTCTCTGCCATCCAGGCCTCGTAACGCTTCTGGCGCGGCGCCGGGCGCACCCGCACGGTCACATCCGGGATCACCCCGAACGCACCCTCCGAGCCAATCACCAGCTCGCGGAGAGCCGGCCCGGCCGCAGTGTGCGGAGTCTCCAGAGTCCGCAGGTCGCCCACTGGGGCAATCAAGCGAACTGAGCTGACCAGGGAATCGAAGCGGCCGTAGCCGCTGGAGGCCTGGCCGGCCGATCGGGTGGCTGCAAAACCGCCGATCGTGGCGTACTCGAAGGACTGGGGGTAGTGACCGAGGATGAGATCATGCTTGACCAGTTCCGCTTCGGCCTCCGGGCCGCGCAGGCCGGCGCCGAGACGGGCCGTGAGCGAGCGTCCGTCGACCTCGACACCGCGCAGCCGTGCCAGGTCGAGGCTGACGAGGCGGGCGTGGTTGCCGCGCAGCGGCTCGACCCCACCGACCACGCTGGTACCCCCACCAAAAGGGATGATGGCGACGCTCTCACCGGCGCAAACATCGAGTACTCGTCGCACGGCATCGGCATCCTTCGGCAACAACACGGCATCGGGCGCCGCGTCGAGGTGCCCGGAGCGCAACCGGGCAAGATCGGGGTAGGAACATCCGGTCGCGTGGCGGACCCGATCCTCGGTCCCGGCGAAGACGTTCTCCTCGCCGACCGCATCGACGAGCGCCGGGGGAAGGGGCTCGGCCGACGGCAGCTCGAAGCCATCGAGCTCGGCGGCTCGTGGGGATGGCCGCAGCTCGCCGATCCGCTCGTACAGAACCCCCAGAGCCTCGGCGTCCAGCTCGGGAACGGTCGCCGGGTCGCCCCATCCCCACCACTTCGAGTCCCGGCGCGGCACCTTCACGTGAGTGCCCGCTCGATCCCGTCAAGGGCCTCCTCGAGCAGTGCACCCTGACCGCGACGCATCAGCGGCGAGCCGAGGCGCGAGAGCCCGCGCAAGCCCTGCTTGGCCCCGATGCTGACCACCGTTCCACCGTCGGCTTCGCTCAGCGCGATCTCGACCGAGTAGTACCTCAAATGTCGCTCGAACGGCGTGCCGGGGATCAGCTGCTCCCAGGCGAGGCGCTCACCCTCGACCGCATCCGTGCAGCGGAAGTCAGCACGTACGCCGCGGCCCTCGGAGGTGCCGAGCACCTTCGTCCACTGCGCCCCGGCCCCCTCCCCCTCGACACTCTCAACCCGCTGCGTGCGCGGCCACCAACGCGGCAAGTTGTAGGGATCCGAAACGAGGCTCCATACCTCCCCGGGCTCAACGGCAAATGTCTTTTTTCTAGTTACCCGAGGCATCGACTAGGGCGCAGAGGGGCCCTAATCGCCTGCGAGGCGGCGTAGGTCTCGCACCAGCAGGAGATGCTTGAGGTGGCTAACCGTCGCCGCCAAGCTCTCCAGGCTCTCCAGCGCCTCCTTGCGGCGGTCGGGGTTGCGCGAGCGTAGGGACGGACCAAGCAGGGCTTCCAGCAGGTTCGCCTCGCGGTCGGCCGAAGAGCGGAAGACGCGTAGGTTGCGAGCGCCGACGCCGACCCGCGAGAGCTCATTGGCAGAGCGGATGATTTCGCGGTCGGTCTCGTCGTAGACGGTCTTGCCCTCGCGCTTCTCCGGCTGCACGATGCCGAAGTTCTCCAGCTCGGCGATCAGCTCCTCGCGGGCGCCGGTCTCCTCGACCACCTCTTCGAGGGTGAGATATGCGCGCGAGGTGCTGACTAGGATCGCCCGGCGCACAGCGCCGCCGGAGGGACGTTTGTCCGCGCCACCGGCCGCGGAGAGGATGTCACCACCGGCCGCCAGCTCCTGGCGAATCACCCGCAGTGGTAGAAACTCGTCGCGCTGTAGGCGCAGGATCGTGCGCAGACGTTCGACATCGGCCTGGCTATAGAGGCGGTAGCCGCCGGGCGTACGCCGCGGCGTCAAGAGCTTTTGGTCCTCGAGGTAGCGGATCTTTGAGATCGAGACGTCGTCGAACTCGCTCTGCAGGATCTTGCAGACGGCGCCGATCGTCAGCGCCTTGCGCGGGCGCGAGTCACGCTGGCGAGCATGCTGCTCTGAGATGGCCACCGAGTTGCCTACTTCTCCAGGTAGCTGAGCTTGTACTTGCCGACCTGGATCTCGTCGCCGTCGGCGAGCCGGTGAGACTCGATCCGGCGCCGGTTGACGTAGGTGCCGTTGAGCGAGCCGAGGTCATCGATGTAGAGGCCATCGCGGCGGCGCACGAGCAGGGCGTGGTTGCGTGACACGGTGACGTCATCGAGAAACACGCCGGCATCGGGGCTGCGGCCGATACTAACTCGGTCCTCATCGAGCGCAAAGCTCTCCCCCGCCCGACCGCCCCCGGCGCGGATCACCAGCGCCGCACCGCTGCGCTCGATCGTCTCATCGATGTCGACCGGCTGCATCTCGCCGGTGTCATCGACGGTGTAGGTCATCGTCGTCGGCTCATCGCCGCCCTCGCCGCCTTCAGCTGGACCGCCGAGGTAGGCGCCGCACTTCTGGCAGTAGTTGGCGCCCTCGGGGTTGGCGAAGCCGCATTCGGGACAGTGGAGCGCCATCGACCTCTCCCGCTAGGCGGCGGGCTCGTCCTCGGAGGGCTGAGCCTTACCGGCGAGGATCTCTGTCAACTGCGCTACGTCGTCCCCAGAGAAGAGCGTGTCGCCGCGCTCGCGCTTCTGGCGAAGGCGGTTGACCAGCTCCGCCCGGAGGATGTCGATCTTTCCGTGCAGAACACGCCGCTTGTAGGAGATCTCGTTCTCCTCCTGCGTCAGTTTGTCGATCAGGTCCTTCAGCTCTTCATCGCTGAGGGAACCGAGATCGGGAAATGTGTCCTCCATCTCACTCCTTGTTCGCTGGTCTCGGCCGGCTTCGGCCTCGGTCAGCCGATTATAGGACCCCGACACCCAAACCTTCAACTGAAGGTTGAAGGTTAAGCCTCCTTGACCGCACCCTTGCAACACTGACTTCGTCGTTTAGGGGGTCATAGCAACCAAAAAGGCGAACTCAGCCTGGGGAGGCTTGGGCTGCTCGCACTTCGCGGATGCCGGTACGGGCATAGAGGATGGTGGCGACTATTGCCAGGGCCAGGCCAACGATTAGGAGGGCGGCCGGGACCCAGCCGGCAAAGACCATCGCGAAAAAGATCCCGCCCATGATCGGGAAGACTGAGATTCGTCCTGGCCAGTTGACTCGAACCTCGACGCCGTGACGCAGTCCGTACTGAGCGAGGACGAGCATCGCCAGCTCGCGCACAGCGAGCAGCGCCAACGCCCAGCGCGGCAGCAGTTCGAAGTGCCAACAGACGACCGCGCCGGAGAGGATCGTGAGGCGATCAACGAGCGGATCGAGGAGCGAGCCGAGGCGGCTGTACTGGCCGGTGACGCGAGCGAGAAAGCCATCGAGGTAGTCACCGGCGGCGATCAGCCAGAAGACGATCGCGGCGGGGGCGCTGCGTCCGTCGCCGGATTCGAAGGCGAGCCAGAGGAAGAGCGGCAGCGCTGCCAGGCGGACGTAGCCGACCAGGTTGGGAACCGTCCAAGGGTTGAGCGGTTCGCCCTTCTGGGTCTGGCGCGGCGGCGGGCCGCTGCGGTCGAGCCCGAAGAGGCGGCGAACGCGGCCACGGCCGAAGGGTGCCGTGTCAGCCATCAACGCCCTCGAGGAGGGCCTGGGCCTGAGCGGCCGCCTCCCCGACGGGCAGCTTGTGCTCGGCGCCGCTGGCGCGCTCACTCGCCTCGACCACACCCTCGGCAAGACCACGGCGGCCGACGACGATCCGCAGCGGGCAGCCGAGCAACTCGGCGTCGGTCAGCTTCTCACCGGTCCCCGCGTCTCTCTCGTCGTAGAGGGTCTCAACGCCGGCGGCCGAGAGCTCCTCGTAAAGCCGGTCGGCGGCCGCGCGCTCCTCCTCACCCGCCTTAGCCAGCGAGACGAGATGGACCTGCCAGGGCGCCAGGGCACGCGGCCAAACGATGCCGCGCTCGTCGGCGCCCTGCTCGATCGCCGCAGCAGCGATCCGCGCCGGCCCGATCCCGTAGCTGCCCATCACGACCGCCCGCTCGGTCCCGGACTCGTCGAGGAAGGTGGCGCCGAGCGGCTCCGAGTAGCGCGTACCAAGCTTGAAAATGTTGCCAACCTCGATTGCTGGCTCGATCTCGATCGTGCCGCCGCCGGGAGCGATGTCACCGGCCTCAACCGTGCGCACGTCCATCTCATATGACTCGAAGTCGCGCGAGGGATCGATGCCTCGCAGATGGGTGTCCGGCTTGTTGGCGCCGGAGACGTAGGAATTGCCGCCCAGCGCCGCGTCCTTGATGATCGGCAGGCCGCTGTCAACCGGGCCGAGGTAGCCAACTGGGCCGAGCTGGTCCTCTATCTCCTCGGCACTGGCCTGGCGGAAATCGGTTTTCATCCCGTTGCGCAACTTGATCTCGTTGAGCCGGTGATCGCCACGCAGCAGGACGAGGACCATCCCCCGACCCTCGACGATGATCGGCAGCGTCTTGATGAAGGCGCCGTGCCCCAAGCCGAGGTGTCCGGCTACCTCCTCGACCTTGGTCAGCCCCGGCGTGTCGACTTCCTCCGGCGCGTCCAGTGGCGGCGGCAGCTCGACTGGCTGCGCGGTCGCCGAGGCGATCTCGACGTTGGCCGCATAGCCCGGAGCCAGCGCCACCTCGTTCTCTCCGGCCGGACAGGGAGCCATGTACTCGTGGGCGCCGGAGCCGCCCATCATCCCAACGTCGGACTCGACCCGGTACCAGCGCAGCCCGCTCCGTTCAAAGATCCGCGCGTAGGCCTCACTCTGCAGCTCGTAAGATCGTGCGAGCCCCTCCTCGTCGCGGTCGAAGGAGTAGGCGTCCTTCATCGTGAACTCACGCGTGCGCAGCACTCCCGCGCGCGGGCGCGGCTCATCGCGCTCCTTGGTCTGAATGTGAAAGAGCATCAGAGGCAAATCCCGATAGGACCGCACCTCCCGTGCCACATGCTGGGTCACGCACTCCTCGTGCGTCATCGCCAGCACCATCGGCGCCCCCTTCCGATCCTCCAACTTGAACAGCTCGTCGATCGAGTAGCGCCCAGTCTTCTCCCAAGCCTCAGAAGGCTGCAGCACAGGCATCAACATCTCCTGACACCCAATCCCCTCCATCTCCTCCCGGAGGATGGATTCGACCTTCCTGTGGACCCTCCACCCCGCCGGCAGGTAGCTCCACAAGCCCGCCCCCACCTGCCGAATCAACCCAGCCCGCACCATCAACTTGTGCGACAAAGCCTCCGCATCAGCAGGCGCGTCCTTGAGTGTGGGAATAAAGCTTTGGCTCAGCTGAGTCACGCGAGAAACTTATCCGCCTCGGGGTCAGGAAGCTCAGCCCCAACCGAGGAACGCCGTCTGCCGCGGTCGCAACTCGCGGGGGGTGGCGCGGATTTGGGGGACCACCCCCGAGGAGGCGGCGCAGCCGCCCCCGCAGCGGGGTGGTGGTTCCAAATCCGTGACAGGACCCGCTGCGCCAACTACGCCCGGGTAAACCGCCGTCCCGCCGTCGGCGAAACCTCCTCATCGAGGAGAACCTTGTCGGACTCGCCCTTTTCAGCCGCTTCATGCTCCATCCGAGCAATCTTCTCCGGCGTCAGTTCACCGGCGTTTTCCGTCTCGATCTTGGCCAACCAGGCCGCACCCTCGCGCGACTCGTCCTCGTCGAACTCCACCCCACCCCGATCCAAGGACTTGTCGATCTCCTCGAAGAGGGCATCTACCAGCGTCGCTTGCGGGACCTTCCGCAACGGCTTGCCGTGCGCGTAGATCAGGCCCTCGTTCTTGGCCCCGGCGATGCCGAAGTCGGCATGTGAAGCCTCGCCGATCCCGTTCACCGCGCAGCCGAGCACGGCGACCTCGATCGGCTCGGCATAGCCTTCCAGCCGCTGCTCAATCTCGGCCACGACCGAGTCCATGTCGAACTGCAGCCGGCCGCAGGTTGGGCAGGCGATCAGCACCGGGCCGCGCTCGCGCAGCTGTAGCGCCTTGAGGATCTCCCAGGCGACCTTGACCTCCTCCTCAGCATGGAAGGTCGAGAGGCTGATCCGGATCGTGTCGCCGATCCCGTCGGCGAGCAGCGTGCCGAGCCCGACCGAGGACTTGAGCGAGCCCGACCACTTCGTCCCCGCCTCGGTGATGCCGAGGTGCAGCGGGTAGGGGATCTTCTCGGAGAGCAGGCGGTTGGCGGCGATCGTGTTGGGCACGTTCGTCGACTTGATCGAGACCTTGAAGTTCTCGAACTCCAGACCCTCCATCAGCTCGACGAACTCGACCGCGGCGGCAACCAGCGCCTCGACCGGGCTTTCGCGCTCGAGCGCGTGCAGGTGCTTGGGCAGCGAGCCGGAGTTGACCCCGATCCGCATTGGCACTCCTGCAGCGGTCGCCCTCTCGGCCACCTCGGCGACCTTCTCGCGGCCGCCGATGTTGCCGGGGTTTAGCCGGATGCAATGGGCGCCGGCGTCGATCGCCTTCAGTGCCAGCGTGTGGTTGAAGTGGATGTCGGCGATCACCGGAATCGGCGACTCCTTGACGATCGTCTTCAGCGCCTCGACATCATCGTCGCGCGGCACCGCGACCCGCACGATGTCAGCCCCGGCGTCGGCGACCTTGCGGATCTGCTCCATCGTCGCTACCAGGTTGGCGGTCTCGGTCTTGGTCATCGTCTGCACGACGACCGGCGCGCCACCGCCGATCGGCACGCCGCCGACGAATATCTGTCGCTTCGAAGCCATGACGGAAGGGTATCCGGGCGAGGGGCCGGGCCGAATACTCACCACCGATTGAACCTCGTCCGCGGCCGGGCCGTACGCTCTGCTGCATGCGGAGGCTGAGAATTCTCGGAACGATCCTCGTCGTAGCGGGCGCGACCCTCTGGACCGCGCCCACAGTGCTGGCGACGTTCCACAAAATGTCGATTCGCGAGGTGTATCCGGGCGGTCTCAACAACGGCAGCTATGTCGAGTTGCAGATGTGGACATCCGGGCAGAACTTCGTCAAAGGCCATCACCTAGTCGCATATGACACCGCCGGTAACGTCATCGACGACTTCGCCTTCGCCTCGAACGTTGCGAACGGGCCAAACCAGGCGACGATCCTGGTCGCCGACACGAACTACCCGCTGGTATTCGACGAACGGCCCGCCGCCGATGCAAGCAGCGAAAATCTCAACCTCTCACCCGCCGGCGGTGCGGTCTGCTGGGTCGAAGGATCGCCACCCGACTGCGTCGCCTGGGGCGCATTCACCGGCCCCTTGCCCGCGCAAGTTCCCGCGCTGAAAGTCGGAAACCCAGCTTCCCCTGGAGGGGTCCAGGCCGGCATGGCCCTGCGTCGCTCGATCGCGAAAGGGTGTGCGACGCTACTCGATCCCCCGTCGATCGATGACAGCGACGACAGCGCCACGGATTTCACCGAAGTAGAACCAAACCCACGGGACAACGCGGTCGTCCCAACCGAGAGTCCTTGTAAATCCGGGAGCGGCAGTGAACAAGGCGGACAGGGCGGCAACGGCCGCGGCGCTCCGCAGACGACGCTGAAGCAAACGCCGCGGCACAGAACCCACGACCGCACTCCGACGTTCCGATTCACCGCCAACGAGAAAGGTGCGACCTTCCAGTGCAAGGTGGACAGCAAGCCCTACAAAACCTGCCGCTCACCGTTCACAACGAAGCGCCTGTCACTGGGCCATCACGTGTTTAGGGTGCGCGCCCGCGACGAGTCTGGGACGGCGGATACGACCCCCGCCGCATACAGCTTCAAGGTCATCCGCGGCTAGCGGGCGTTGAAGCCTCCGCTTCCGATCCGGCCGATGTCGTTGGTGAGGCCGATGAACATCAGCGCCAGGACAAGGGCGAAGCCGACAACGGTAGCCCGCTCCATTACGCGGAGCGATACAGGCTTGCCCCGAACCTTCTCAACTAGGCTCCAAAAGATATGACCCCCGTCGAGGGGCAGAATCGGCAACAGGTTTATTAGGCCGAGTGAGAGGCTGACCAAGGCGAGCAGTAGTAGTGACTGTTCCGTGCTTTTTTCGACCGACTGGTGAGCAACGTCGCTAATGCCGACGATGCTCGAGATTTCCTTGCGCTGGCTGGATTCGAAGATCCGGGAGAAAATCGACGCCGTCCTGCTGGTAACCAGCCAAACCGCATCTCCTGCCTGGCCGAAGGCCGTCCCGGCGCTCACCGACGTCGGTTCGGTGCCGTATCCGAAGCCGATCAGCATGCGGCCTTCCGCCTGGTCGTACTTGGGATGGACCAAGACGTTCCGGGTTTCTCCCCCCCTTTCGATCAGAAGCGACACCGGCGTAGCCGCCAAGCAACCGTCGATCTGCTTGCCCGCGCACTGATGGCCTTGGATTTCGTCGAGGAAGTGCTTGAGCCGCTCGGTCTGGTCGAGGTTCCTGTAGGCAGAACCGTCGATAGCAAGGATCTTGTCGCCGGGCCGCAACACTCCCGCCGCCGGACTCTTTTTGATCACCCGTTCGATCGTCTGCGTCGGCTGAGACGCATAGACGAAAAAGACGAGGAAGAAGATCGCGAAGGCCAGGGCGATATTGACCGCCGGCCCGGCCGCGGTGACGACGATCCGCTTCCAGACAGGCTGGCGGTAGTAAGCGCGGGGCTCGACCTCCGGTGGCAGCTCCTCCTCCGGATTCATGCCGCTGATCTTCACGTAGCCACCGAGCGGAATCGCCGCGATCCCGTACTCAGTCTCGCCCCGTTTCACCGACGCGATCATCGGTCCGAAGAACAGCGAGAAGCGCTCGACCCGCATACCCGTCGCCTTGGCCGCGAAGAAGTGCCCGGCCTCGTGCAGGACGATCAGCAAGCAAAAGCCAAGGAAGACCCACAGCCAACTCATACCTTCGCCAACCCCCCGACCTCTTCTTCGGTGCGGCGGCGGGCTTCCTCGTCGACGGCGAAAAGATCGTCGAAATGGGTCGGCTGCAATGCTGGCATCGCGGTGAGGACACGCTCAATCGCAGCGGGAATCGCCGTGAAGCCGACCTTGCCATCGAGGAAGGCAGCCACGGCGACCTCGTCGGCGGCATTGAGGACGCAGGGTGCCGTCCCCCCTGTCTTGCCGGCCTCGATCGCGAGACGCAGGCAGGCGAAGGTCTCTAGATCCGGCTGCTCGAAGGTCAGCTCGCCGACGGTGGCGAGGTCGAGCCTCGGCACGTCGACGTCAGCACGCTCGGGGTAGTGGAGCGCGTAGGAAATCGGCACCCGCATGTCGGGATGGCCGAGGTGGGCCAACGTGGCGCCGTCGTTGAGGTCGATCAGCGAGTGCACGATCGACTGCGGGTGGACGACAACCTCAATTCGCTCGAAGGGGACACCAAAGAGGTGGTGCGCCTCGATCGCCTCGAAGCCCTTGTTCATCAGCGTCGCCGAGTCAATCGTGATCCGACCGCCCATGCTCCAGGTCGGATGGGCGAGCGCCTCCTCGACGCTGACGCCATCGAGGTCGGTGCGGCCGCGGAAGGGACCACCGGAGGCGGTAAGCACCAGCCGATCGACCGTGCCCGGGGGCTCCGCCCCGATCAGCTGGAAGAGAGCCGAATGCTCCGAGTCGACCGGCAGCAGTCGTGCCCCGGTCGCCTCGGCCAGCGCCATCGTCAACTCACCACCGATCACGAGACTCTCCTTGTTGGCGAGTGCCACGTCGATCCCCTCACCGAGCGCGACGATCGTCGGTCCCAGCCCCGCCGCGCCGACGATCCCGTTGAGGACAAGGTCGGCACCAGAGGAAACGATCAGCTCGCGGATCCCCTCCTCGCCGGAGAGCACCCGTCCATCCCATGCCCTGCTCGCAGCCTCGGCCGCGGCGGCGGCGGCAATGGCAACCGTGCCGACACCATGCTCGGTCGCCTGGGCCAGCACTCGCTCCCAGCTTGCCCCGGCGGCGAGCCCGACCACGTCGAGGTCATCTGACGCGGTGACGATCTCCAACGCCTGCGTCCCAATCGAGCCCGTCGAGCCGAGAATCAGCAGCTTCTTCATCTACAGCAGGATAAGGAGGTGGGCAGCCGGGACCGCAAGACCGTCTTGGCCGTGTATATGACGAGCCAAGACGGTCTCGTCAGTAGACGAGTTGGATGGATAGGTAGTAAGCGACTACAACTGTGAAGAGGACTGCATCTAGGCGGTCGAGGATGCCGCCGTGGGGGCCGAAGAGGGTGCCGGTGTCCTTCTTGCCGAGGTCGCGCTTCAGCATCGACTCGAAGAGATCCCCGACCGGGGCGATCGCTGCCACAGCGGCGCCGATGATCAGTGCGTCAACCCCCGAGAGCCAGTCCTGATAGAGGCCGGCAAACCAGAAGGCCATCGTGCCGATCAGGAAGCCGCCGATCAGACCCTCCAGTGTCTTATTAGGAGAGAGGCTGGGGGCGATCTTGTGCGAGCCAAAGGTGCGGCCGGTCGCGTAAGCGCCGGTGTCGGTAGCGAAGGTCCCAATCAGCACGTCGATGAACAACGCGGCCCCGTGATGCGGCAGATCGCGCAACAGCACGGCGTGAGCCAAGGGAATGCCGATCCAGACGATCCCGAGCAGGGTTACGCCGATCGAGACCGTGATGCCCTCCCGGTGGCGACCGTCAGCGCCGAAGGCGAAGAGCAGGGGGAACGAGGCGGCGAGGATGAGCAGCAGGTTGAAGGCGGTACCGAAGTGGGCGGCGATGATCAACGCCACGACGGCAAGGTAGGCGGCTCTGGCGATCGGACGCAACTCCCCGGTCAGCGCCAGGTACTCTCGCAAGCAGAGCACCCCGATACCGATCATTGCCGCGGCGAAGACCAACCCACCTGCAACCGTGATCGCGATCGCGAAGGCGACCCAGGGAAGCGCAAAGAGGATGCGCTTTACCGTCTCGCCCCTGGCGGCACCGCCGCCCCGGCGCCGGGGCGTCCTCGGCGGGCGAGGTTTGGGCGCCGGCTCCTCGGCGAACATCTCGTCGTCAAAGAGGTCCTGCATCTAGGCCCTCGCCCCGAAGCGGCGCTGACGCGCCTCGAACTCGCGCAGGCACTCTTCCAGCGCCTCGCGCCCAAAGTCCGGCCAGAGCTCGTCGCGGAAAACCAGCTCTGAGTAAGCGCACTGCCAAAGCAGGTAGTTGGAGATGCGTTGCTCGCCGCTGGTGCGTATCAGCAGGTCGGGGTCGTGCATCTCGGGCGCATAGAGCCGCCCCCGGAACTCCTCTTCGGAAGCCCCCTCAAAGCCACGCGCCGCGTCGACAATCTCCGCCCTACCGCCGTAGTTGAAAGCGACAAAGAGGGTAATCCGCTCGTTTCCCGCGGTCTTCTCTTCGGCCCAATCCATGCGCTCCACCAACCCTGGCGCCACCCCATCGCGACGGCCGACAAAGCGCATCCGCACCCCCTCCGCGTCCAGCTCTGGAGTCTCAGCGTCGATCCGCTCGCCGAACATCGCCATCAGACCCTCGACCTCCTCGACTGGCCGCGACCAGTTCTCGGTCGAGAAGGAGAAAACGGTGAGCTCCTCGATCCCCAGCTCGACCGCGTCGCGAAGGCGCGCTTTGACGGTATCGGCCCCCGCCCGGTGCCCCTCTACCGTCGGCACCCCCCGCTCCTGAGCCCAGCGCCCGTTGCCGTCGGTGATGATTGCCACGTACCGCGCGGAGGCACTCACACCTCCAGGATCTCCTCTTCCTTCCCCTTCAACAGGGCGTCGATCTCGGCGATCGCCTCGTCGGTCTGCTTCTGCAGGGCGGCCTCGGCGCGACGCTCGTCATCCTCGCCGGCTTCGCCCTCCTTTTTCAGCTCGCGTAGGTCGTGCATCGTGTCGCGGCGGATATTGCGGATCGCCACCCGTCCCTCCTCGGCGACTCCGTGCACCACCTTGACCATCTCGCGGCGGCGCTCCTCGGTCAGCTCGGGGATCTGCAGCCGCACGACGTTTCCGTCGTTGCTTGGGGTAAGGCCGACGTCGGACTCCTGGATCGCTTTCTCGATCGCCCCGATCGAGGACTTGTCGAAGGGTGTAACCGTAAGCAGACGCGCATCGGAAGTAGCGACATTGGCAAGCTGCTTGAGCGGGGTCTGGGCTCCGTAGTAGTCGACCATGATGCGGTCGAGCAGGTGCGGCGAAGCGCGGCCGGTACGCACGGTGGCAAGCTCACCGCGGCTCGACTCGACTGACTTGGCCATGCGGCCGCTGGCGTCTTCGAGCATTTCGTCGATCAGCTCCACTTGGCCCCCGTTCTCGTCATCTGGTGGGCGCGCTGGAGACCAACGTGCCCACCCTCTCGCCGTTGACGATCCTATCTATGTTGCCCGCGTCTCCCATGTTGAATACGTAGATCGGCAAGTCGTTGTCCATGCAGAGCGAGAGCGCGGTCGAGTCCATCACCTTGAGGTTGCGCTCGATCGCCTCACGGTGGCCGATCGCAGCGATGAACTTGGCGTCGGGATTGATCGCCGGGTCGGAGTCAAAGACGCCCTCGACCCCGTTCTTGGCCATCAGGATCGCTTCGGCGTGAATCTCTAGTGCCCGCAGCGCCGCTGCGGTATCGGTGGTGAAGAACGGATTGCCCGTGCCGGCGGCGAAGATCACCACGCGGCCCTTCTCAAGGTGGCGCATAGCCCGGCGCCGGATGTAGGGCTCGCCGATCTCCTTGATGTCGATGGCAGAGAGGACCCGGGTGTGCTCACCGGCCTTCTCCAGCGCGTCCTGGAGGGTCAGAGCGTTGAGTACCGTCGCCAGCATCCCCATGTAGTCTCCGGTTGCCCTGTCCATGCCTTCGGCCGCGGCGGAGAGCCCGCGGTAAATGTTGCCAGCGCCGACGACAATCGCCACCTCCACGCCGCGGGTCCGGATCGCCGATACCTGCTCGGCAATGCGGCGCACCTCGGTCGCGTCGGTGCCGTACTCGAGATCGCCCATCAAGGCCTCGCCCGAGAGCTTGAGCAGGATGCGTTTGAACTGGGGATTGGGGGGCATCGGAGTTGGCGGCTTGCTCCGCGTCGCGGAGAGCCTACCTACGATTTCGCGCTTCGCCTACTCGCCGACGCGGAAGTAGGCGAAGCGGGCAATGCGGATGTTCTCGCCGGTCTTGGCCGCCAGCTCCTGGCGCAGCTCCTCGATCGACTTCGAGTCGTGCTTCTCGGCATTGACGTGGGACTGGTCGAGCAGGGCGACTTCCTTGCCCCACTTGGTGAGCTGACCCTCAACGATCTTCTCGACCACGTTGTCGGGCTTGCCGTCCTCGCGCGCCTTCTCTTCGAAGACCCGCTTTTCCGCCTCGCGCTCCTCCTCGGGGATCTCCTCGATCGTCACGTACTGGGGCGCAGTCGCGGCGACGTGCAAGGCGACCTCGTAGGCGAAAACCTTGAAGTCCTCGTTACGGGCAACGAAATCCGTCTCACACTGCACTTCAACCATCGCCCCGACCTTGTCGTTGGCGTGGATATAGGAGGCGACGACCCCCTCATTCGTCCCCCGCCCTTCTCGCTTCGCGGCAGACGCCTGTCCCTTGACCCGCAGAATCTCGATCGCCCGGTCGACATCCCCCTCGGACTCGCTCAGAGCGGCCTTGCAATCCATCATCGCCGCCCCGGTCCGATCCCGAAGCGCCTTCACATCGGCAGCAGTAACGCTCATTTCCCCTCCCCCTCGCTCGCAGCCTCCTCAGAAGCCTTCTCCTCAGTAGCAGGCTCAGCCTCTGCTGGGGCCTCCTCTGTCGCCACAGGCTCCTCAGCCTTCGTCTCGGGAGCTTTCTCCTCCGCCGCAGGCTCAGCCGCCTCGGCCTCGGGCTCAGCCGCCTCGGCCTCGGGCTTCTTCTCAGCCGCGGGCTCCTCCGCTTTCCCCGCCCCTCCCGCGGGTGGCGCCGCAGGGGGGACCGCCCCCGAGGACGCTTTAGCGACCGCAGGGGGCGGTGGGTCCCCTGCGGCGACAGGCCCCGCGGGCTGGCCGACCTGGCCCTGTCCCTGAGCCGAAGCGGCCGGGGCAGCAGCAGGCGCCTTGGCAGCCGCCTGCGCCGCCTCGGCCTGCTTCGCCGCCTCCGCTTCAGCCGCCTCCTTCTTCGCAGCCTCCTCGGCGGCAACCCGAATTTTCTCTTCCTCCTCGCGCTTCTTACGCTCTTCTTCTTCCACCTTGCGGCGCTGCATTTCCTCGGCGATCCGGCGCTCCTCCTGGACTCGCCAGGCGCTGGCGCCCTCGTCGATCGCGCCTCCTATCGTGCCAATCACGAGCTGGCAGGAACGAATCGCGTCGTCGTTGCCAGGGATCACGTAGTCGATCGGCGTTGGATCACAGTTGGTGTCAACTAGGCCGATGATCGGGATTCGTAGGCGCGCCGCCTCGCGTACCGCGATCTCCTCGGTTTTAAGGTCGGTGACGAAGACCGCGTCGGGGAGGCGGTCCATGTCGCGCACGCCGCCGAGGTTGAACTCGAGCTTGGCGAGTTCAGCCTGCATCCCCATCCGCTCCTTGGTCGGGAGCAGGTCCAGCTTGCCCTCGTCGCGCCAGTTGGTCAGCTCATGCAGGCGCGCAATCCGTGCCGACATCGTGTTGAAATTGGTCAGCAGGCCGCCCAACCAACGCTGGTTGACGTAGGGCATCTTGCAGCGGTCGGCCCACTCTTCGACCGGGCCGCGCGCCTGCTTCTTGGTGCCGACGAAGAGCACTGTGCCCCCGGCGGTCGCAAGCTCGCCGACGAAGCGGCGCGCGTTCTCCAAAAGCGCCTCGGTCTGGACGAGGTCGATGATGTGGATCCCGTCCAGCTCGCCGAAGATGTAGCGGCGCATGTTGGGGTTCCAGCGTCGCGTCTGGTGGCCGAAGTGGACTCCGGCCTCCAGCAGCTCTTTGAGGCCTGCCTCTGGCATGGGTAAAGCTCCTTGGGTTTCGCGATGCGTTTCCCCGTCGCCCTAACCGGGATCCGGCAAACGCCGGTCAGGATCCGGTTCGGGGAGCCGACGGGGGTCGGTTTCCGAGCCGATGGATTGTAGAGAGGAAGTGATGAAGAGGTATAGACGTGAAGATGTGGCCCTATGCCGGTTCCCGCGCAGCCACCAGGGCAGTCGCAAGGTCTTCTGGCAGCTCAGAGCCAAAGCTCATCCGCTCACGGCTGATCGGATGGTCGAAGGCAAGCCGGTGCGCGTGGAGAAACTGACGCTCGAGCCCATACTTTGCCTCTCCACCGTAGGTGACGTCACCGGCCAGTGGGTGGCCAATCGCGGCAAAGTGGGCACGGATTTGGTGTGTCCGACCGGTCTCTAGGCGTGCCTCCAAGTAGGACTCGACAGCAAGCAGCTCCAGTACCGTGAAGTGGGTCCGCGCCTGACGCGAGGCGGCGCCGGAAACGGCCATGCGGTGTCGTTGCCGGGAGGCGCGCCCAATCGGTGCATCGATCGTCCCCGTGCGCGAGGCGAGCCGGCCGCGGGCGAGGGCGAGGTAGACGCGTTCCACCTCGCGACGCTGGACCTGGCCCTGCAGGGCAGCGTGCGCCTCGTCAGTGCGGGCGACAACGAGCAGGCCGCTGGTCCCCTTGTCGAGGCGGTGCACGATCCCGGGCCGCTCCGGATCGGCCCCGCCACCGAGCAATTCACCGAGCTCGTCCACCAGTGTCGGCCCCCGATGCGACGGTGCCGGGTGGACGACGAGACCCGCCGGCTTGTCGACAACCGCGAGGTCGTCGTCGACGTGGACGATCCGCAGCTCGCTACTCACGGCCGCAGCCCGTTCCGGTGCGCTTTATCTGGGCATAGACCGCAAAAGGCGCACCGGAAGCTCATTTCGTCTCTCCCTCCAGCAGGTAGGAGAGGGCGAGCAGGAGAACACCTGCGGTCACCGCGACGTCGGCGAGATTGAAGGCCGGCCAGCTGCCGATCTGGATGTAGTCGGTAACCGCATCGGCGCGGATGCGATCGGCGAGGTTGCCGAGGGCGCCGCCGGCCAGCAGCCCGGCCGCGACCCACATCCAACGCCGCGTCGGATCACGGGAGAAAACGTAGCCGACCACCCCCAGGGCCAGAGCGGTGAGCAGCACCAAGCGTAGTCCGCCGCCGGCGGCGAGGCCGAAGGCAACGCCGCTGTTGTGCGAGAGGGTGAGTTCGAGTGGCCCGAGGACCTCGACGTCCTGGCCGGGGACGATGTGCGCTTCGACCAGGGCCTTGGCCGCCTGGTCGAGCACGACGACCAAGCCGCAAAGCGCGCCGGCAAGGCGCCAGGCGCGGGCGCCCTCGCCGCTCACCCTTCGATCAGGCCGACGACGATGGAACGGGCGACAAAGAGCAAGATCACGCCGATCATCGGGCTGAGGTCGAGCGCGAAGCCGCCGCCCCCGAGCGGAGGCAGGAAGCGCCGGAAGAAGTTCAGGTAGGGATCAGTGGTCTCTTTAATGAAATCGAGCGTCGCCCGCAAGGCTCGGTTGTAAGGCATGCGCGGCACCCAGGAAAGGAGCACGTTGATCAGGATCAGGATGATGTAGACGAGAAAGAGCGCGCCGACATAGTCAGCAACGTCAAAGCGCGTCAAGGCAAGCGCGATCACCCCCGCATCCTCTCCAGCGAGGCTCGCACAGCGGCCTCAAACGCCTCCCGCGCCCCCTCCCGGTCGAGAGCCTCCAACCCAGCCTCAGTGCTGCCCCCTGGCGAGGCCACAGCCTTCCGTACATCAGCGGGATGCCGAACCCGCAACAGCTCCGCTGTCCCCACGGTCGTCTCCACCACAAGCTCCCGGGCCAACTCCTCATCCAGCCCATCCGCCGCCCCGGCATCGGCAATCGCCTCAACGGCAAGTGCCAAATAAGCCGGCGCACAACCCATAACCGCGGTGGCGGCATCGAACTGAGAGTCCGGCAGCTCCACGACATGCCCCAGCGACTCGAGCATAGCCCGAACCGAAGCATCGGGGGACCCGGCAACGCAAAGCACTCCCTTGCGAACCTCAACTCCCACGTTGGGCATCACCCGAACGACCTCCGAATCCGGAAACGCGGCAGAGACCTTCTCCAGCGAAGTAGCTCCCAGCAGCGAAACGATCACCTTCGCCCCACCAAGCTCCACCGCCACCTCATCAAGCCGCGCGGGCTTGACCGCCAGCACAACAACGTCAGCCTTCTCGGCAAGCTCTGCATTGGAGCAAACTGCCTCACCTCCAACCTCGCTCGCCAGCTCGGCAGCGCGCCCGGAGCCACTATCCGTGAAAAGCATGTCCATGCCCTCCGCACTCAGGCCCCGCGCCATCGCGGCGGCCATGCTCCCAGCTCCAATGAAGCCAATAATCACAAGCGCAGCCTAGCCGCGGTCTGCCGGGCGAGGCACACCAACGCTACGACTGGTTGAAGAACCCTTTATCGAGAAGCCGAGCCTTCTCCTCGGCAGAGACCTCCACATTCCGCGGCGTAAGCAAGAAGATCTTCTCGGCAATCCGCTGCATCCCCCCATCGAGGGAATAGGTCAACCCCGAGCAGAAGTCGATCATCCGCTTCGACAGCTCGTGATCGGTCGTCTGCAGATTGAGAATGACTGGCACCGACCGCTTGAATTGGTCGGCGACCTGTTGGGCATCGTTGAAGTTGCGCGGGATGACCAGGTGGACCTGGACGTCGGAGTCGCCATTGCCGTTGCCGACGGGGCGCAGCGTGCGTGTGCGCGAAGCCGCGATTGGCTCGTCGTCGGCGAAGATGTCATCGATCTCGTCGCGACGCGAGCGCCGAACGCTCGGCAGGCGGCGTACCTGTCCGGACTCGCGGCGACCGCCGAGGGCTTCTTCGGTACCGGTCTCCGGTTCGAATTCGTCCTCGTACTCGGGGCCGTAGTCGTGGTCCTCGGCTAGGCCGAAGTAGACCAGCGCTCTATGCCATGTATCTCGTAGGGCCATGGTTATCGCGTGTTTCGGCCTGCACAGGCCGACTCCTTTACGAGATTATGACCACGCTAGCGGCAATTCACACGTACAGGGCGACGCCGAGACGGACGATCGTCGCCCCCTCCTCCACTGCAACCTGCCAATCCTGCGAGGTGCCCATTGAGAGGCGCTTCAATCCGTGCTCTGATGCCAGCTCCGCCAGGCGGGCGAAATACGGACGCGAGGCCTCCGGATCCTGGCTGAAAGGTGGCATCGTCATCAGCCCCCCTACGCGCACAGGACAGCGCTCGAGGAAGGCGCCAAGCTCGCTGGGGTCGACACCGCCCTTGCCTTCCTCGTCGGCGACGTTGACCTCGACCATGACCTCGGTGTCTGGGCCACCGTGCTTCCCCAGTTGCTCCAGAGCCGAGTCACTAGCTACAGAGTGGATCAACCTACAGAGCGGCAAGAGCTGCTTCACCTTGCGGCTCTGCAGGTTGCCGATGAAGTCCCACTCGAAGGCATCGCCCCAGCGCTCCTGCTTGGCGACAAGCTCCTGCTGGCGGTTCTCGCCGACCAGCATCACCCCGGCCTCGGCGAGCGCCCCCATCTCCTCCAGCGGCACGTACTTCGTCGCCGCGAGGATTTCGACCCCGGAGCCGGCGACCTCGCGCACCTGATCGAGGTTGGCGGCAATCTTGGCCGGGTCGAGGCCGTGGATCAGGCCGGGCACGTCAGCCGGCCTCCCCGTTGCGCCAGACCAGGCCCGCTTGGCGACCGGTTCTGCCGGCGTCGCGCCGGTGCGAGAAGAAAAGCCCCACTTCGCAACTCGTACAGAGCCCGCAGGACTCGATCCGCTCAACGCCGGTCCCCCGCAACATGCCAACAGCCACCGCGGCAAGGTCAACCCGGCCGACGGGCCTATTTCCGGAGCCGGAGTCCGGTTTTCGGCCCGTCGGCCTTGGGTCGAGGGCTGTGAGGACCTCTTCGCCTACCTCGTAGCAGCAGGGGCCTATGCCTGGGCCTATTGCGGCGTCGGTGGCACCGATCGCCTTGGCGCCGCGGGCGACTATCCCCGCCGCCAGGCCGCGCCAGCCGCAGTGCAACATCGCCACACCGCCGGGACCGGAGAGAGCGATTGGGAGGCAGTCGGCAGCGAAGACGAGCAGGGCGAGCGAGGCCTCGCCGGTGACGTGGCCGTCGACTTCGGGAATCTCGCTGCCGGGCCTGGCGAAGGGGCTCGGGACCTGCGGGCCGCTGTGGATCGCCAGCTCGGCGCCGTGGACCTGGCGGCCGATGACTATCTGCTCAGGCTCGAAGTCGAGCGCGACCGCGAGACGACCGCGGTTCTCGACCACCGCATCGCGCTTGTCCTCGGTGAACACACCGAGGTTGAGGCTGTCGAAGGGCGACCCGCTGGTGCCACCGGCGCGGGTCGAGAAAGCGGCCGTGGCGCCGAGAAGGTCGGCCTCGAGCCAACGCACCCCGGCCGCCTCACGCCACTCCATCGCTGCTCCTCGCCGCCTTCAGCGCCACCGCCAGCTCCTGATCTCGTCCCTCGATCTCACCGTCGAGCTTGCGCCGCAACGCCTCCTGGAGACCCCGGCCGACGGCCGGCCCCTCCTGCACGCCTGCCGCGATCATGTCCTCACCGTCGATCTCCAGCGCGACATTGCGCCACTCACCTAGGTAGCGGTCGAGCCACTCAGCTCCCAGTGCCCGTGCGAGGGTCAGCTCAATCGGACCGTAGGGCGCAGCGAGGGCAACGGCTTCCGATGGGCTGGGATGCCGACTTGCCAGGCCCCCCTCCCCACCCAACGGCTCCAAGGCAGCGGCGAACAAGGTGCGAGCGCGAGGGGCAAACCCGCGCCAAGGCTCCTCCGCGAGCAGCTCGGCTGCACGCGCAGCCAACTCGATGCCACCGTCACAGGGGACGATCAAGCCCCACTCGTCCACCAGGCTGAACGCGCGGGGCGCCTCGTCTTCTCCGGCAAGGCGTAGCAGCTCGGCGTCGCGGCGATTGGCCGAGACCCTGCTCAGATCGACCTCACGCATCAGCGCCGCCGTCTCGGCCTCCAGCTCGAAGCCGAAGCGGGCCGCGTAGCGGGCGGCACGCAACGCCCGCGTCGGGTCGTCCTGGAAGGAACCGGGATGGAGCACGCGGATCAACCCGGCAGCAAGATCGGCCCTCCCCCCGTATGGATCGATCAACCGCAGCTCGCCGCGCAGCGGGACCGCCATCGCGTTGATCGTGAAGTCGCGGCGGGCGAGGTCGGCCTCGACCCCGGCTGCCGGCTCCACTACCGGCAGCGCCCCGGGGTGCGGGTACATCTCCGAACGGGCCGTGGCGATATCCACCTCGTGGCCGTCGAGGCCCACCTTGGCGGTAGCGAAGCGCTCGTGGGAGACGACGTCGGCACCGAGGCGAGACGCGAGCGCGGCGGCGTCGCCCTCGACGACGAGGTCGATGTCGGCGCGCCCGCGGCCGAGAAGCAGGTCGCGCACGGCGCCGCCGACCAGGTAGACGGGCTCAATCGCCACCTCGCGCACGGCGGCAAGCTCGGGGTGGACCCGGTCCAGCGCCTCGGCCAGGCTCTCTTGGGGCTGATCGGCGGTCGCCATGTGACGGTTGCCTACCATGATCGCCTCTCCGGATGGCCGAACAGCCCGACACCAAGTGGTCCGACGACAGCAGGGCCGAGCGCCTCTCCCGGCGAGAGGAGCAGCGGCGGCGTGTTCGCCGACGGCGGCTGGGCGCGGTGCTGGCGCTCTGCGCGGTCGTGGCCGCGGTGGCGGTGGCGGTCGCCCTGAACAGCGCCAGCTCCTCGCACCACAGTGCCGCCGCCACGCCGAAGCAATCCCGGGCTGAAAGCCCACAGGCGAGGGCCGAAACTTCGGGCCTCGTCCGCAACGCGACTCCCCAGTCCGACTGGAAGCCCTACACCGGCCCGGTGCCGATCCTCGAGTACCACGTGCTCGGAGCGGCGCCCGCCGACGCCCCTTACCCCGAGCTCTACGTGACCCGGCCCGACTTCCACCAGCAGATGGACTGGCTCGATGCCCACGGCTACGAAGCAGTGACGCTGGAGACTGTCGAGGACGCCTGGTATCGGGGCGGGACACTGCCCGCCAAGCCCATCGTCCTCTCCTTCGACGATGGCTACCGGCCGCAATTCACCTACGCCCTCCCCGAGCTGCGCCGACACGGATGGCCCGGCGTGCTCAACCTAAAGGCCGAAGGCTCCGATCTCTACACAAGCAACGTCGAAGCGATGATCGAAGCAGGCTGGGAGCTCGCTGCCCACACGATTCACCACCTCGACCTGACCACACTAGACGCCGAACAACTGAAGGAAGAAGTAACCGGCTCGCGCGAAATGTTGCGCCACGAATACGGCGTCCCCGTCGCGAACTTCTGCTATCCCGCCGGCCAGTTCAACGAAGCCGTGATCGAAGCGGTCGAAGAAGCCGGCTACACGGGCGCGACGACCGAGATCCCCGGCGACGCAACGCGCAACAAGCCCTACGAACTGGCTCGCTTCGAGATCCTCGGCTCGACCGGCGTTTCCGGCCTGGCGGAAGACCTCGCTTCGGGCTAAAGGCCTAACGCCGCACCGGGATGCCGGCGGCCGCCATGCGTTCCTTAGCTTCATGCACTGTGAAGGTGCCGTAGTGGAAGATCGAGGCGCAGAGGACGGCATCGGCTCCGCCATCAGAGATTGCCTCATTCAAATGCTCCAGGTTTCCGGCCCCCCCGGAGGCGATCACGGGAACCGTAACTGCGTCGGCAACGGCTCTCGTTAGGGGAATGTCGTAGCCATCGCTGGTGCCATCGCGATCCATGCTGGTCAGCAGCACCTCTCCGGCGCCCCGTTCGACCGCCTCGCGGGCCCAACCGACAGCGTCTCGACCCTCGACCCTTTTGCGCCCACCGTTGACGTAAACGCCCCAGCCACCATCCTCGCGTTTGGCGTCGATCGCAATCACCACGCACTGGGCGCCGAAGTGGTCGGCCAGCTCTGTGAGCAGCTCAGGCCGAGCGAGCGCCGAAGAGTTGACCGAGACCTTGTCTGCCCCGGCGTCGAGCACCGCCTGCGCATCCTGTACCGAACGAATGCCGCCCCCAATCGTGAAAGGGATGAAAACGTTATCGGCCGTGCGCCGCGCCAGCTCGACGATCGTGTCCCGCTTCTCATGTGAGGCGGTGATGTCGAGGAAGACCAACTCGTCGGCCCCCTCGGCGTCGTAGCGCTCGGCCAGCTCAACCGGGTCGCCGGCATCGCGTAGCCCAACGAAGTTGGTGCCCTTAACGACGCGACCAGCATCAACGTCGAGGCAGGGGATCACTCGCTTGAGGACCATGCGGAGAGCGTAGCTAGCGGAGAGAGCCCATCTATCTAGCCCCGAAGGGTTGCGATGCCCTCAGCGACGGTGAACTTGCGCTCGTATAGGGCTCGGCCGACGATCGCACCCTCTACGTTGGGGGCGGCATTTCGGGCGAGGGCTTCGAGGTGGGAGAGGTCGCCGACTCCGCCTGAGGCGATTACGTGAGCTTTGGTGGCTGCTGCGATTTCGTTCAGCTGGTCTAGCGCCGGGCCCTCCATCGTGCCGTCGACCTCGATCGCGGTGCAGAGGAAACGGGCGACGCCGCGCTCGCTTAGGTCGGACACCGCTTCGGCCACGTCGACATCGCTGGTCTCGGTCCAGCCGGCCAGCGAGACCTTGCCGTCGCGGGCGTCTACCGAAACGACGACCTGCTCGTCGTGCTCGTCCACGACTGCTGCAAGGAACTCGGGGGCACGCAAGGCCGCAGTGCCGATCACCACCCGCTCCGCGCCTGCGTCGAGGACCGCGGCAACCGACTCGGCGTCGCGCAGGCCACCGCCGACCTGGATCGGGCATTCGACCGCGGCTGCGATCCGTTGCACTGCCTCCAGGTTCTGCGGCGTCCCCGCCTTCGCCCCGTCGAGGTCGACCACGTGCAGGAACTCGGCGCCTTCGTCGTCCCAGCGCTTCGCTGCGTCCACGGGGTCGGCGTCGTAGGTGGTCTCGCGGGCGTAGTCGCCTTGCAGCAGGCGGACCGCTTGGCCGCCGCGAATGTCGATTGCCGGGTAGAGGATCACGCCGGTACGGCGGCGCAGATCCCGGCGAAGTTGGAGAGCAGGCGCAGGCCCGCCGCGCTCGACTTCTCGGGGTGGAACTGGACGCCGAAGACGTTGTCGCGCTCGGCCGCGCAGGCGAAGCGGGTGCCGTAGGCGGCGGTGCCGAGCAGGTCGGCTTGCTCCGGGCTCGGCGCGAAGGAGTGGACGAGGTAGAAGGGGGTCTCGGAGTCGATCCCCTCGATCAACCGCGACTCCTTCTCCCAGCGCACTGGTGACCAGCCGATGTGGGGGATCTTGAGGCCGGGTGCGTCGAGGACGTCGACCTCTCCGGCCATCAAACCAAGGCCGTCGGCCCCACCCAGCTCGGTGGTCGTGTCAAAGAGCAGCTGCAGGCCGAGGCAGATCCCGAGGATCGGTACACCGGCGTCGCGGCGCTCGGCGATCAGCTCGTCGAGGCCCAGCTCGCGCACGCCGGCCATCGCCTTCGGGAAGGCACCGACGCCGGGCAGGATCAGGCCGTCGGCGGCACGGATCGTCGCCGCGTCGTTGGCGGTGGTGGCCGTCGCCCCGACGTGCTCAAGCGCCTTCTCAACCGAGCGCAGGTTGCCCATGCCGTAATCCAAGATGCAGATGCGCGCTGTCACTCGCTCAGCGTCCCCTTGGTCGAGGGCACGCCGCTCTCCTCGGGATCAATCGAGACGGCGACGCGCAGAGCGCGGGCAAAGGCCTTAAAGCAGCCCTCAATCATGTGGTGGGCGTTGGTCCCGTAGCGAACCGAGACATGCAGGGTCATCTTGGCGCTGTTGGCAACCGCGCGGAAAAACTCCTCGGCCAGCTCGGTGTCGAAGCCGGCGATCGAGGTGGTCGGCAGCTCGGCCTCAAAGACGCAGAGCGGCCGCCCCGAGATGTCGATCGCGCACTCGGCCAGCGACTCATCCATCGGCACCACTGCCGAGCCGTAGCGCCTGATCCCAGCCCGGTCACCGAGCGCCTCGTCGAGCGCCTGTCCGAGCACGATGCCGACGTCCTCCACCGTGTGGTGGGCGCCGGTCTCAAGATCGCCGTTTGCCTCAACCTGGAGGCCGAGCTTGCCGTGGCGTGCGAGCAGGTCGAGCATGTGGTCGAGGAAGCCGACGCCCGTGGCTGCACTCGCCTCTCCCCCATCCAGGTCGAGGGAAAGCCGGATCTGGGTCTCGGCGGTACTGCGCTGTCTGCTGGCTGTGCGGCTCATGATTCGGTCCTAATCATCGCTGACTCGCCGTGGACGGGGAATCCCTCGGCCCGGGCGATGCGGTCGACGTGTGGGGCAAGCTTCGCCGCGGCCTCGGCCGGAACCTCCACGGTGGAGATCTTGCGACGGAAGGTGCCGGGACCGAGCGGGCCCGAGAAACGACCCGCACCGCCAGTCGGAAGGACGTGGTTCGAGCCTGCCACATAATCCCCGAATGCCGTTGCCCCGTAACGGCCGACGAAGACGCAGCCGGCGGTCGTAACGCGATCCGCAAGCAAAGCTGCACCCTCATCGAGGAGCTCGAGGTGCTCGGGGGCGAAGGCGTTGGCAAGATCGATCGCGTGGTCGAGGACGGGAACCCGGACGGTGGCAAGCGGAGCATCGCCCACCCCCGGCCGATCCGCGGCGGCTCGTTCGATTGCGGCCGCGACGCCATCCAGCACAGCCTGCTCGGCCGAGACCACTACTAGCGGGCCCTCGGCACCGTGCTCTGCCTGCGCGCAGAAGTCGAGTGCTGCCAACTCCGCGTCGCCGTCGTGATTACCCGGGACCGCCATCAGCTCCGAGGGGCCGGCAAGGGAGTCGATCCCGACCATGCCCGAAACGGCTCGCTTCGCCTCGCGGACCCAGGAATTGCCGGGACCAGCGATTACATCGACAGGCGCCACGGACTCGGTTCCGTAGGCAAGAGCAAAGATCGCCTGGGCACCGCCCATCGCGTAGACCTCGTCGACCCCGCAGAGCGCGGCGGCGGCGAGCACCAGTGGACCGATCACGCCGTCGGGACCGGGTGGCGAGGCCAATGCGAGGCGCTCAACCCCGGCAACCCGCGCCGGGATCGCGCACATCAAGACACTCGATGGGTAGGCAGCGCGGCCGCCAGGCGCATAGAGGCCCGCCGCGGAAACCGGAACCTCGCGGACCGAAACGTTTTGTCCTTGCGACAGGGGGACAACGCGTCGCACCTCGTCGATTTGGGCTTCGGCGACGGCGCGCACGTTTGCGGCGGCCAGTTCTAGCGACTCCCGTAGGCCCGGATCAAGACTGCCGAGAGCTTCCTCCACCGCCCCAGGCGCCACCCGCAGCGAGGTGGGCGCACTATCGGTCGCGTCAAAGCGAGCAGTCAGGCGCAGTACGGCCTCGTCGCCACCGTCGCGCACCTCGCGTTCGATCGGCGACACGTCGACCTCGGGGGCCGACTCGACCGTCCAGTTGCGAATCGCGGCGGCGGTGGCGGTCGCTCCTTTCCACTCGAAGCGCCGCACCCTCATCCCGGCATCGCCTCCCGCAGCTTCGCGGTCATCTCGTCGACCTCAGCCGCACGCAGCTTGTGCGCGACCCGGTTGGCAACGAACCTCGCGGTGCACTCGAGGATCTCCTCGCGTACCTCTAGATCGTTCTCTTCCAGGGTGCGGCCGGTCGCGACCAGGTCGACGATGCCGTCGGCGAGGCCGATCAGCGGCGCCAGCTCGACCGAACCCTTGACCTCGATCACCTCAACTTGGCGCCCTGTCTGCTCGAAGTGGCGTTCCGCCGTGCGCGGGTACTTGGTCGCGATCCGCATCATTCCCAGCCGACGCTGGGACTCGCCCAGTCGCTCGTCACCCTTGCGCCCGGCGAGGACCATGCGGCAACGGCCGAAGCCGAGGTTGAGCAGCTCATAGACGACGCGGTCGGACTGCTCGAGCAGCACGTCCTTGCCGGTGATACCGACGTCAGCGGCTCCCGCCTCTACGTAGGTGGGCACGTCGGAGGGACGCATCGTCACCAGGGTGATCTCCTCGCCCTCGAAGATCAACGAGCGCGACTCGCCGCGCACCTCGCTCGTATCAATCCCGATCGCGTCGAGCGCGTCGAGCGTCTCGCCGAGCAGGGCGCCGCGCGGCACCGCCAGCTTCAGCGGCCCTTCGGACTTGGTGTGTCCCATGCCGGCGACCTCGACGCTCATGAGTCGCCCCCAGTGCGTGACTCCTCCTCCGTCTGGGCGACGTGGACCCGCTCCAGGTAGAGCGCGAACCCGGCCGCGGGCAGGTCGACGCCGAAACGCTTGAGCAGCTCGTCGTAGCGACCACCACCGCCCAGAACGTGGCCGATCGCAGGGTCGTAGACCTCGAGGATCGCGCCGCTGTAATAGCCGAGGTCGCGCAGCAGGCCGAGGTCGATCTGCACCCGGTCGGCGACGCCACGAGCTTCGAGGGCTTCGAAGGTCTCGCCGAGCCGGGCTGTGGCGCGCTCGACCGCGGCGCCGCCCAGCGAGCGGGCCTCGTCGAGCACCTCGCGGCCTCCGCGTAGCTGCGAAAGCGCCACGCAGGTAGCGACCTTGTCGTCGCCTATTCCCTCCAGCTCCGAGAGCTCGACCTCGAGGCCAACCAGATCGTGGGCGGCAAGCCGACCGAGGACTGCGTCGCGCGCCTCCCCATCTATCCCAAACTCGGCGAGAAGTTGTCGGTAGAGGTCGGCATCGCCGAGGCCGATCACGGCCCGGTTGAGCGACGCCGCATCGAGCGCCGCCTCCAGCACCTCGACCACCTCGGCGGTTCCTTCAGGCGCCGGAGCACCGATCAGCTCGACCCCTGCCTGGGCGAACTCGCGCATCTGCCCGCGCTGCGGGCGCACCGCGCGGAAGGCATTGGCCAGATAGCAGAGGCGCAGCGGCGGCTCGGCGTTTGCGTAGCGGCTGGCGACGAGGCGAGCGATCGGCACCGTCATGTCTGAGCGCAGGGCGAGCAAGTCGCCGCGCTCGTCAAAGAAGCGGTAGGCGGAGTCGGCCGTGCGCCCGTCGCCGCGCGCCAGCACCTCGTCGTACTCGATCGCTGGCGTCGCCACCTCACCGTAGCCACGGCTCTCGAAGACATCGATCAACGCCAAGTGCAGGCGGCGTAGCTCCCGCATCTCGTCAGGCAAAACATCGCGCGTTCCGGGTGGTATCGGGTGGATCATCCGCCGGACCTTACGAGAGTGGGCGGGAAAACCCTGTTACGCAGGAACCTCTGAGGAGACCCGTTCAATCTGGGCCCCGAGCCCGCGCAGGCGCTCGTCGATCTGCTCGTAGCCGCGGTCGATCTGGCGGATGTTGCCGATCTCCGACGTGCCATCGGCTGCCAGAGCGGCAATGAGCATCGCCATCCCGGCGCGGATGTCGGGGCTCTCGACGCGTTCGCCGTGAAGCCGGCTCGGACCACTGACGATCGCCCTGTGGGGATCGCACAGCGTGATCCGAGCGCCCATGGCTACGAGCTTGTCGACGAAAAAGAGGCGGTTCTCGAACATCTTCTCGAAGATCAGGATCTCGCCATCTGCCTGGGTGGCTAGGGCGAGGGCAATCGAGGTGAGGTCGGCGGGGAAGGCCGGCCAGGGCCCATCCTCGATCTTCGGGATTGCGTCGCCGAGGTCGGACTGGATTCGCAAGTGCTGGCCTGGCGGTACGAGCATGTCGCTCCCCTCGATCTCCGAATTCAGCCCGAGGCGGCGGAACTGGCGACGGACCATCAGCAGGTCCATCGGCTCGACGTCGCGAATCCGCAGCTCGCCGCCCGTCGCCGCGGCGAGGGCCATAAAGCTGCCGACCTCGATGTGGTCGGCCGAGATCGTGTGCTCGGCACCGGCGAGCTTGTCGCGACCGTGCACTGTCATCACATTGGAGCCGATCCCGTCCACCCGCGCGCCCATCGCACTGAGCAGGCGGGCGAGATCCTGGACATGGGGCTCACAGGCGGCGTTGGAGATCGTCGTCGGCCCCAGCGTCAGCGCGGCCGCCATCAGCGCGTTCTCTGTGCCCATCACCGAGGGCTCGTCCATGAAGATCGCGCAGGGGCTGAGGCCACCCGCGGGGGCGCTCAGCTCAATCCAGCGGTCGCCGTCGACGTGGGCGCCGAGATCCTTGAAGGCATCGAGGTGGGCGTCAAGGCGACGGCGACCGATGAAGTCGCCGCCGGGCGGTGGCATCCGCGCCTCGCCGAAGCGAGCCAACAGCGGCCCAGCGAGCAGGAACGACGCTCGGATCTGCTTCGAAAGCTCCTCATCAACCGAGGCTCCGGAGACACCAGCGGCGCAGAGCCGGACGCTGTTGTCCGCGACCCACGCAACCTCCACCCCGAGCCGCTCCAGCAGCGCGATCTGCGCCTCGGTGTCGCGAATGCGGGGAACCCTGTGCAGGAGCAACTCCTCCTCGGTCAGCAGGCAGGCGGCGAGGATCGGCAGCGCGGCGTTCTTGTTTCCGGCGACGGTGAGCTCGCCCGAGAGCGGCACACCCCCTTGGATGACGAATTTCTCCATCGGTTCCGGCTAGGGTAACGGCCGCAATGAGGAGAGGCTGGAAGATCCTGATCGGCGTCGCCCTGGCCCTGGCGGTGCTGCTTGCGCTGAACACGGTGATCGTCGATCACGAAACCAAGTCGGCGAGCGTGACCGAACCAGGCGGTCGGATCCTCAAGCTTCCCGGCGGCGAACTCGAGGTGGTCGAAAAAGGCCCTAGACAGGCCAGCCCGATCGTCCTCATCCACTGCTTCACCTGCGCGATCAACTGGTGGGACAAAATGATCCCGCTGCTCGCTCGCGACCATCGCGTGGTGGCGGTGGACCTGCTCGGCCACGGCGGCTCGGAAAAGCCCGCGTCCGGCTACTCGATCTCAAACCAGGCGGATCTGGTCGCCCAGGCCTTGGGCAGGCTGGGAGTCAGCCACGCGGAGGTGGTCGGCCACTCGCTCGGCGGACCGGTGACGATCGCCCTCGCCGAACAGTCGCCGGACCTCGTCAGCCGCATGGTGACTATCGACAGCATCCCCGACACCTCATATGGCGATGTCGGATTCATTGGAGAACTGCCGTTCAAGCCGGTGATCGGCGAGGCGCTCTGGCGGATCAAGCCCGATTTCTCGATCCGCAACGGCCTCGGGGTCGCCTTCGCCCCCGGCTACGACGTGCCCGACGCCTTCGTCGAAGACGTCAAGCGGATGACCTACAGCGCCTACACCGGCTCTCACGACGCTTTCGACGAATACACCGGCGAAAAGTCGCTTCCCGAACGCGCCGCCGCGATCGGGAAGCCCCTGCTCGCGATCATGGGCGCCGAGGAGCAGATCGCCAACGACCCCAGCGAAGCGCTGGCCGCCTACCGCGCCGCCTACCCCGCGGTGAAGACAAAGCTGGTCGCCGGCGCGGGGCACTCTCCCAACGTCGAGAAACCGGTCGAGACGGCGGCGCTGGTGCTCGAATTTGCCAACGCACCGCTCAAAGGCGTAGGATCAAAAGCGCGCGGAGGCGTCGGCTCTACCAATGAGACCCAACGCCAACAGCAGTCGCAGTCTCAAGGCCAGGCCGGCAACGGTCGTGGTGCTGGCACTGCTGGCGACAGCGGCTCTTCTGGCGGCAACTAGCGCCTCGGCAAAGCCGCGGGTGCTACGGGTCGGCAGCTTCCACAACATCACGGGCAAGTACAAGACGATCCAGGCTGCGGTCGACGCCGCCAAGCCCGGCGACTGGGTGTTGATCGCACCCGGCGACTACCACGAACGCGGCGACCGGACCCATCCTCCAGATGAAGTTCCACCCGCCGGGGTTCTGATCACCACGCCGCGCATCCACCTGCGGGGGATGAACCGCAACGGTGTCACGGTCGACGGGACCAAACCGGGCTCCTCGCGCTGTTCGCGCAAGGCCAATGCTCAGGACTTCGGGGTCACGGAGAACGGCAGCCGGATCGGCCGCAACGGCGTCGTTGCCTTCATGGCCAGCGGCGTCAGCATCGAAAACCTGACCGCCTGCAACTTCCTCGCCGGCGGCGGCGAGAATGGCAACGAGATCTGGTGGAATGGCGGCGACGGCACCGGCCTGATCGGCATGGCGAAGTTCAAAGGTGCCTACCTCAACGCGACATCGACCTTCTACAACGGCGACGAGAGTGTCTCGGCCAGGTACGGGATATTCACCAGCAACGCTCGCGGACCCGGAAGTTGGACTCAGACCTACGCCAGCAACTTCAACGATTCCGGCTACTACGAGGGCGCCTGTCGGCAGGAATGCAACCTGACGATGCGCAAGGGATGGGCGCAGTACAGCGCCCTCGGTTACTCGGGGACAAATTCCGGCGGCAAGCTGATCGTCAAGGAATCGGAGTTCGACCACAACAAGGACGGCTTCGACACCAACAGCCAGAACAACGACGACGCTCCCTCACCACAGGACGGCAGCTGCTTGAACGGCGCCACCAGCCCGATCACCAACTCAGTCTCCTGCTGGGTCCTGATGGACAACTACATCCATGACAACAACAATCCCAACGTGCCGGGCTCGGGTGCCGCAGGTTCGAGTCCGGTCGGCACCGGGGTCTCGATCTCAGGCGGGCGCTTCGACACCGTGATGGGCAACCGGATCGTCCACAATGGCGCCTGGGGCCTGCTGCTCGTCCCCTTCCCGGACACTGACACGCCGCCGCCGATCGCCCACTGCGAGGGCGGAACGCAAACCGGCGCACTCGGCTTCGGCTGTCTCTACGACGACTGGGGCAACCAGGTCTTCGAAAACCAGTTCTCTGAAAACGGATTCTTTGGCAACCCGACCAACGGCGACATCGGCCAGATCACCTTCTTCGGCGGCAACCCCGTCAACTGCCTGCGCCAAAACAAACTCCCCGACAGCGTTTCGCCGGAATCGCTGCTGACCAACACCTGCGGCACGACCGGCAGCGGCGAGATCAACCAACCCCTGCTGGAACAGGTCGAATGCAACACCCAGATCCTCAGTACCAAGCCCTGCCCCGCGGGCTCCGAATACCCACGGAAGACGGCAGTTAAGATACACGCCCTGCCCAAGGCAAAGAAGCTGCCGACGATGCCCAACCCCTGCGCCGGCGTTCCCAAGAACCCTTGGTGTAAGAAGCCGAAGTCAAGCTAGAAACCGCGCTAGAATGGGCTTTACGGGCAGGGGTTGCAAGAAGGCCTGCAGTCTCAGACTTCCATCCGAAGCCCCCCGTACAGTCGAACCTATGTTCGATACGACAAAGACATCACTGCCCACCCGTCTAGCCGACGCCGCCGACCTGGCGATCGACTTCGCCACCCTTGGCGAGTACGGACTCGAGCCCGTCGAAACACCGTCTCGCCCCTGCGAGAGCCGACACCGGCCCGCCGCCCGTACGCGCAGCACAGGCTCCTGGCGCTCGGCGATCGACCGCTTCGCCACCCACCCCTGACGTGCAAGCAGCGCTGGCCTGGTCGCGACGGCACGTCCGCGCGCTCCTCATCGCCGGCGTTGCGCTGCTGCTCGTAGTCGGCCTCGGTGTGACCGCCAGCTGGCACTTCTCCTCGGTCGCGCTGGTGCCCGATCACTCCGAGTGGCCGCTAGAAACCCGCGTCGAAGCGGTCGAGCCGGGCCGCATCGTGCTTTCCCGCGACGACCACAGCAGCCAACCAGGCGTCTACGGGCTCGACTGGCAGGCCGGCCACGCGATCGTGGGTTCGATTCTCGGCGAAGGCAACAACACGGTCACGCGGCGCCTCCGCGACATCCGCGGCTACCTGGTGCCGAAAATCAAGGTTGGCTTCGACAGCCACGTCTACTCCGGCGATCCACGACAGGCACTCAAGTTGCCCTTCAGGAGCGTTGGCGTCCCCAGCCCGCTGGGGCCAATGCCGGCCTGGCTCGTTCCTCCACTCGCGCGCGGCACGAGACCAGCCGCTGGACAAACCTGGGCGATCGTCGTGCACGGCCACAACGACAACCGTCAAAACGATCTGCGAATCACCCCCACCCTGCGAGAGACAGGCCTCACCTCCCTGCTGATCTCCTACCGCAACGACCTCGGCGCTCCGAGCAGTCCCGATGGGCTCTACCACCTCGGCGAAACCGAGTGGGTGGATCTCGCCGCCGCCATCCGCTACGCCCTCGCCCAAGGTGCCCACAAAATCGTCCTGATCGGCTACTCGATGGGCGGCGCCCTGATCACCCAGCTCATGGAGCGATCACCACTCGCCAACCGCGTCAACGCCATCGCCTTCGACGCGCCCGTCCTCGACTGGCGCTCGGTGCTCGAATTCAATGCCGAACAGATGGGCCTACCTGGAACCCTCAGCCTTCCTGTCCAGTGGACGATCGACGCCCGCGTCGACCCCAACTGGAACAGCCTCGACGCCCTCGACCACACAGAAGACTTCCACCTCCCAATTCTGCTCTTCCACACAGCCGAAGACGACCTAGTCCCAATCTCCACCAGCGAAGACTTCGCCAACGCCCTCCCCCACTGGGTCACCTACTACCGCATTCCCACAGGCGGCCACACCGAAGCATGGAACGTAGACCCAGAGCAGTACGACCACCGCCTAAAGCGCTTTCTAAAGCAAAATCTCAGCGGTCCGTGACGGAGTTAGGCGTGCTTAGAAAGTCGTTCGAACCGACTGATTCGCAATTGACGTGCCCAGCGGGGGCGCGGCTGGCCAAGCTGGGCGGCGCACGCGGCCGCTGCGCGTAGCAGAGCTACGCGCGAGGCCGTGAGTGCCGAACCAGCGCCGCGCCAGACGTGTCATCCGTGGCGCGGCAATTCGAATCATTCGGTTCGGGCGACTTAAAGAACCGGCGGCGACCTACTCTCCCAGGAGGTTGCCCTCCAAGTACCATCGGCGCTGAGAGGCTTAACTGCTCTGTTCGGAATGGGAAGAGGTGTTTCCCTCTCGCTATGCACCACCGGAATTTTGCGAGACCGCCCCGGTGGAGCTTGAAAACCGCACAAGGCCGCAATGGGTAAGTAATAAAACATCCGTCAAGCCCTCGACCCATTAGTACCAGTCGGCTGAGCACATCACTGCGCTTGCACCGCTGGCCTATCAACCTGGTGGTCTACCAGGGGTCTTACTCCCTCAAGGGGATGGGAGAGCTCATCTCGAGGACGGCTTCCCGCTTAGATGCCTTCAGCGGTTATCCGTTCCGTGCGTAGCTAACCTGCGATGCCCTTGGCAGGACAACAGATACACCAGCGGCACGTTCATCCCGGTCCTCTCGTACTAGGGATGACTCCTCTCAACTCTCCAACGCCCACAGCAGATAGGGACCGAACTGTCTCACGACGTTCTGAACCCAGCTCGCGTACCG
>Ga0163161_10000050_pt1 | contig 125396 bp, 117 predicted proteins | sample S45metaG_FD_129847 | JGI IMG/M metagenome (GOLD analysis project Ga0163161, IMG submission 129847) | Switchgrass rhizosphere microbial communities from Kellogg Biological Station, Michigan, USA - S4-5 metaG | ecosystem: Host-associated > Plants > Roots > Rhizosphere > Soil | place: USA... | reverse complement strand
GTTGTGGTTCATGTAGTCGCGCCACAGGACTTCGGCGATGTCCGCCATGCCCATAGGTGCGCCCGGATGGCCGGAATTTGCTTTTTGTACGGCGTCCATGCTGAGTGCGCGGATGGCGTTGGCAAGCTCTTTACGAGAGGACATGTTTTACTCCAGGTCGGATTAAAAAATCAGTCAAGTTTTCTATTTTCTCAGACTCAGCATTAAAACGGCAATCCCTAATGCCAAATGAGAGCGAGTTCACAACTTATTAGCACGATCGGCCGTTTTTTCGGAATAACACTATTCTCCCGATTGCTGACGTACACTAGTCTCATGCGACAAGATTTCCCCTAAACTACAATCGCATTCCCCCTTGTTACCATTACAGGAAGATGGCCTTATGAAGATTCGTACCTCTTTGATTGCATTAAGCATTGCCACTTTGGTAAGCGGCTGTCAAAACCTGAATACCGATACGCTGATGCAGTCTGGGGCGCAGGCGTTTCAGGCGGCAACGCTGAGCAATGACGACGTAAAAACCCTGAGTGTTAAATCCTGCGCAGAGATGGACAGCAAGGCACAAATCGCGCCTGCCGACAGCACCTACGCCAAACGTCTGAACAAAATCGCGGCGGCGCTGGGAGATAATATCAACGGCACGCCGGCCAACTACAAGGTTTACGTCACCAAAGACGTGAACGCCTGGGCGATGGCCAACGGCTGTATCCGCGTTTACAGCGGGCTGATGGACATGATGACCGACAACGAAGTGGAAGGCGTGCTGGGCCATGAAATGGGCCACGTGGCGCTCGGCCATACCCGCAAGGCGATGCAGGTCGCTTACGGCACCGTGGCGCTGCGCACTGCGGCATCCTCAACCGGCGGCATCATAGGTTCGCTGTCGCAATCGCAACTGGCGGATGTGGGCGAAAAACTGGTTAACGCCCAGTTCTCGCAGAAACAGGAAAGCGAAGCGGACGATTATTCGTTCGATCTGCTGAAAAAACGCGGTATCGATCCTAACGGCCTGGTCACCAGCTTTGAAAAACTGGCGAAAATGGAAGCCGGTCGTCAAAGCAGCATGTTCGACGATCACCCGGCCTCCGAAGAGCGTGCGCAGCATATTCGCGACCGCATCGCGGCAGGCAAGTAAACCTCAACGCCCGGCGTCCGCCGGGCATTTTTTATCTATTAATACAATGATTTCTGCGGCGGCCCGGCGAAGGTCAGCGGCCCGATACTGTTCATATCCACCTCCACCACCGACGGCCCCGGATAGTTAATCGCTTCCGCCAGCACGCCCTTGAACTGCGCCGCACTGTCCACCTTCCAGGCCTTCAACCCCATCGCCTCGGCGACCAGCGTAAATGCCGGGGTATGCAGCTCGTTGTAATACTGGCGGCCGGCAAAGTATTTATCCTGGATGCCGCGCATCACGCCATACCCGCCGTCGTTCATGATAAGCAGCGTGATATTGGCCTGCTCCTGCGCCATCGTCGCCAGTTCTCCCAGCCCCAGCGCCAGCCCGCCGTCGCCCACCAGCCCAACCACCTTGCGCTGCGGGTTAGCGATCGCGGTGCCGATCGCCATCGGCAGGCCCATGCCGATCGCCCCGGCCAACGAGTGAATATTGCAAAGCGGCGAAATGGCACGGAACAAACGGCTGCCCCATACGCTGCCGGACACGGTGATATCGCGCACCAGCAGCCCATCCTGCGGTAACGCGGCGGCAATGGCGTCGTTCAATTTGGCGTATTCTCCCGACTGCTCGCGCAGCGCGCTTTCCGCCTGACGCACCGCAGAGGCGATCTCGGCATCCCAGTCGGCATTTACCTTCTCGCACGGGCTCAACCGGGTGGCCAGCGCGTTAAGCAATGCGGCGCAGTCGCCGTTGATTTGCTCATCGGCCAGATAGTTGCGGTTGCCCGCCGCCGGATCGATATCAATCTGCACCAACGGGCGCGGCAGCGGCAACGTCCAGGTGCGGGTTTCGTTGCTGCGCAGGCGCGAACCGGCCACCAGCGTCAGATCGCACTGCGTCAGGATCGCCTCAATGCTCGGCGAATTATGAAACGCCCGCAGGCTGCGCGGATGGCTGTCCGGCAGAATGCCGCGTCCGTGGGTGCTGGAGATCACCGCCACCCCGGCGTCGGCCAGCTTGCGCACCGCATCGCCGCAGGCAAGCGCCCCGCCCCCCAGCCACAACAGCGGCCGTTTGGCGCTTTTCACCCGCTGATACAGACGTTCTACCGCCTCATCATCCGCCGGCGGCAGCGGCGCGGGCGCTAACGGCCGGCTCAGCACCGAGCTGGATACCAGGCTGCTTTGAATATCGATCGGGATCTCTACCGCCACCGGGCCGCAAGGCAGGGTCTGCGCATCCAGGATCGCCCTCTGGATCACCGCCACCGCCTGCTCCGGGGAATTGACCCGGTAGGCGCGCTTGGAACAGGCGCGCAGGAAACCGAGCTGATCGCGGGTTTCATGAATAAACCCGGCATCGGCGTCCAGCCAGGCTTTTTCCACCTGGCCGGTAATGTGCAGCAGCGGCGTGTTGGCATTTAACGCCTCGATCATCGCACCGACCGCATTGCCGGCCCCTGCGCCGGTGCTGGTCAGCGCCACGCCCAGGCCGGAAAAACGCCCGTGAGCGTCGGCCATGGTGACCGCCCCCGCTTCACCGCGTGCCGGTACGAAGCGGATTTTTCCGCGCTGCCCCACCGCATCGGCAATCGGCAGATTGTGGATCGAAATGATGCCGTACATCGCCGACACCTCGTATTGCTCCAGCGTCCGGGCTATCGCTTCACCAACCGTTATTTTATCGCTCATCATCTGCCTTCTCATGTGTTCGTTGTAGGGATACGCACCGTCGACCAAAGCTAATCGCTCCAGCGGTTCACCTGATGGCTCAGCGCCAGGTACAAGCTTTTCTGCTGCATGTAGGCTTTGATGCCGTGCAGACCCTTTTCGCGGCCCAGACCGCTCTCTTTGAAACCGCCGAAAGGCGTAGAAATAGAAAATGTTTTGTAGGTATTGATCCATACCGTGCCGGTTTCCAATTGCTCCGCCAGCGCCATTGCCCGTGGGAAATCACGGCTCCAGATCCCGGCCGCCAAGCCGTACACCGAGTCATTGGCCTGTTCGATCAATTGCCGTTCGTCGTCGAACGGCAGCGCCACCAGCACCGGGCCAAAGATCTCTTCCTGGCAAGCGCGGGCGCTGTTGCTCAACCCTTCGATAATCGTCGGCAGGTAATAGCTGCCGCCCGCCAGCAGCGGATCGGCCGGTGCCTCGCCGCCAATCACGACCCGCCCGCCCTCTTGCTGCGCCAGCGCCACATAGTCCGCCACGCTCTGGCGATGTTTGTCGTTAATCAGCGGACCAAGATGCACCCCCGGCGTCAGCGGGTTGCCCACCCGCAATCCCGCCGCCAGTTCACTCAGGCGCGCCAGCAGAGGCTGGTACAGCGAACGCTGTACAAACAGCCGCGAACCGGCGATGCACGCCTGGCCGGCAGAGCTGAAAATGCCGTAGCAGATCCCACGCGCCGCCTGTTCCAGATCGGCGTCTTCCAACACGATGGTCGGCGACTTGCCGCCCAGTTCCAGCGAGGTGGGGATCAGTTTTTCAGCGGCAATATGCGCCAGATGGCGACCGGTACTGGTGCCGCCGGTAAAGGAAATCTTTTTCACCAACGGATGACGCGCCAACGCTTCGCCAATCACCGAGCCTTTGCCCGGCAGCACGCTGAGCAGCCCGGCAGGCAGCCCCGCCTGTTCGAACAGCTCCGCCAGTTTTAGCGCCATCAGCGGCGTGGCTTCGGCTGGCTTGAGGATCACCGCATTGCCTGCGGCCAGCGCCGGGGCCACCTTTTGCATTTCACTGGCAATAGGCGAGTTCCACGGCGTGATGGCGGCGATAACGCCCATCGGCTGATACTGGCTCAGGGTCATCACTTCGGCGCTGCGCTGGGTGGGCAGCTCGCCCTCCAGCACTTCGCAGGCGGCGGCGAAATAGCGGGCAGTGGCTGCCGCGCTGGCCACCAGACCACGGGTTTCCGCCAACGGCTTGCCGTTGTCGCGGGTTTGCAACTGCGCCAGCTGTTCCTGCTGCGCCAGTATCAGGTTGCTGACGCGATAGAGGATCGAGGCGCGCTGGTGCGGCACCAACCCGCGCCACTCGGGGGCGCGCCAGGCGCGCTCCGCCGCTTCCACCGCCTCATTCACATCCTCAACGCTGGCGGCATTCAGCCGCGCATTGATGCTGCCATCGGCCGGGAATACCGAGGCCATTTCATCGCCCCGGCCTTCGCACCAGCGCCCGACCACAAAAATCTTTAACTTTTCCATACTCCGCTCCTGCCGTTCAGGCAATAAAGCCACCGTCGATCAGACGGCGACAGGCTTGTACCGCGCTCAGCGCCGCCAGGGTTGATGTCTTGGGATTCCTCGCCAGCGGGTTGCCGCTCAGCTCTATATGGAACTCACCGAAGCTGCCGCACACCTGCAGCCGGTGAGTATTGCGCCGGGTATGCGGATCGACCTGCAATCGCACCCGCGTAGCATCCATGCCCAGCCCGTTCAGCGCGATGGTCGCCGCCACGTTGGCGTTAGCCGGAAACAGCCGCGCCGCTTCACGTGCCGACCCTTCAAAGAACACCCGCGCCTCGCTGACCGTATCGAGGTCGATCAGTTTTTCTGCCAGGCTGCCGCGCCAACTGGCGGGGCTTTTACTGGCCTGATAGGTGACGCTGTCCAGCCCGCCCTCGCGCGCCGACGCCAACCCGTCCATGCCCGCCACCGCACCGGACAGCACGATCACCCGCCCCTGATATTGCCGCCCGGCCTGCTGCAACCTGAGTTGCAGCGCCGCATCCGCCAGCGCACCGGTGGAGATCACCGCCAACGACCAGCCGCGTTTCACCACCGCCTCGCCAAACTCCGCCACCGCCTGCTGGCTGGCGCACTCCAGTACCAGATCCGGCTGCCCGGTACAGTGATCCGGGTGCGTCAAGGCCTGCACTTTGCCGTCGAAAGCGCTATTGATAGCCGCATGATGGGCCGCGCGCGCCACAATCCAGCCGACGCAGACGCCCTCCGGCAGGCGGGAAAGCACTTCCTTCGCCATCGCGCCGTAGCCAATCATCATGATGTTCTTCATTTTTCAGCTCCCAGCCATTACAGATGGCGGTTAAATCCGCCGGAGACGTCGAGCGCCGCACCGGTGGTAAAGGACGCTAACGGCGAGGCAAGGAACAGTAACGCCCGCGCCGGTTCCTGCGGCTTACCGAGGCGTTTCATCGGAATGCCGCGCCGTTCGGCGATCGCCGCCGTCCATTGCTCCCAGCTTTGATCCTTGTCGCTGCGCTCCTCGAAACGCCGCCGCCACTGGCCGGACTCGACCATGCCCAGCAGAATCGAATTAACGCGAATGCCCTTCGCCACCAGCTCTTTCGACAGCGTCAGCGTCAGGTTTAACAGCGCGGCGCGCGCCGCCGAGGTGGCGATCATGTGTTCTTCCGGCTGCAGCGCCAGCAGCGAATTCACGCAGGTGATTGAGGCAATGTCCGAGCGCTCCAGAGCCGGTAGAAACGCCTGCACCGGGTTAATCACGCCGAACAGCTTCAGCTCCGCCTCATGCAACCAGGCGGCGCGCGGCGTTTGGTCAAAATGGGCGACGAATCCCTGGCCGGCGTTATTGATCAACAGATCAACGCCGCCGAAGTGCGCGGTCACCCGTTCGGCGAACTGCGCCACCTGCTGCTCATCGAGCACGTCGCAGCACAGCGCCAGCACTTGCGCCTGTGGGAATTCATTGCGCAGGCTGGCTTCGGCGCCGGCCAGTTTGTCCGCATTGCGGCCGCAAAACGCCACCTTGGCCCCTTCCGCCAGCAGCAGACGCAGGGTTTCGAAGCCAATGCCCGACGAGCCGCCGGTAACGACCGCGACCCGATCCTCAAGCTGAAAATTCATGGTTGAATTGCTCCCGTAAAATCCTGCAGATAGCGGTTAAACAGCGCCGGCGCCTCGAGATAGCTGGCATGCCCCGCGCCGTCAATCAGGCGCAGCGGCGCGTCATGCTGTTGCGCCAGCCTCGCGGCCGCCTCGGGGGGCGTGATGCGGTCTTTATCACCGCACCACACTTCCAGCGGGCCGCGATAGCGCGCCAAATAACGGTCGATATCCTCGTTGGCCAGCATCCAGGCGGCGCTGAGGAAACCCTCGGGATCGAGTTGCTGCATGCCATTGCGCACCCAGGCGATATCCTGAGCCGACGCCTCGTCACTCAGCAGCGCAGCCGCCCGCTGTTCGCCGTAGCCCAGCGGCCCCAACGTTTCAATCATCTGTTTGCGCTGGCTGTAAACCTGCCGGCGTTTTTCCTCCGGCGCCGTGGCATAGCCCTGTGCGGGGTCCGCCAACACCAGCCCGCACAACCCGTCCGGATAGCCTGCGGCATAAGCGCCGGCGATCAACGCGCCGAGCGAGTGGCCAACAATCAGCGGCTGCTCCAGCCCCAGTTCGGCTACCAGCGCGGCCAGCGCAGCGGCATAGGCGGCAGCGTCCGGCTCGGCGGCGGCCAGCGGCAGGCTGCCGCCATAGCCGGGAGCGTCCCAGGCCAGCAGACGGTGGCCGTCGCTCAATCCAGCGTCGTTAAACTGCTTGATCCACGAAGCTGAGCCTGAGCTGATGCCGTGCAGCAACACCACCGGTCGGCCCTGTCCCGCTTCGCGCCAACTGAGGGAATACCCCCCGCAGCGCCGCTGCTGACGTTGTGCCAGGCCGTTCATCAGTTACGCTTCACTTTGGATAACGGGTGATCGGCCGGGTAGGTCGGCGTTTCCGGTTTGGCCGTGCCAAGCATCACGCACATCAGCGCCTCTTCCTCGCCGTGGTTGAACAATCCACGGTAGACGCCGGCCGGCACCGAGATCAGATCGCGCTCTTTCAGCTTGGTTTCGTAGTATTCCGCACCGTCCTGGATCATCAGCGTGATGCTGCCTTTCAGCATAAAGAACACCTCTTCCACGTCGTCGTGCAGGTGCAGCGGCCCTTCGCATTTTGACGGCAGCACCATGGTGGAGAAGGTGAAGTTTCCCGCCGGAATGGTGTTGGTGTCGTTAACCACCCCGGTAGCACCGGTGCCGATGTAACGCATCTGCGCGCGACGGTATTTCGGGTCGTAGTCGGCCTGGAACTTCAACGCATTCCAGTCATATTTACGGCCTTCAAAGCGGGCGATGCGCGATTCCACCCAATTCTCTATCGACTGATCCTGCGGCTTGACGCCGACTTGTTTCTCAACCTGGGACATGTTGTCACTCCTCTGTAGCCATAGATAAATCAGTATTTTTTCAGCAACGGCAGCAGGATGATGCAGCCGATGAAGGCCATCACCACCAGGAACAGCAGGCCGTTATCCATGTTGCCGCTGGCGGCGATCAGCGCCCCCATCAGCACCGGCGCCAACGCGCCGGCAAAATTGCCCAATCCGTTAAAAATACCGCCTGCGGTGGCGCTGACCTTGCTGCTGGTGGCTTTCGCCAGCAGCGCAAAGATATTCGGCGCGCCGGCGCCCCACATAAAGGTGCTGAAGGCCATCGCGGCAATCACGCTGTAGGTGCCCTGCAGATGCAATACCACGGCCAACCCCAGCCCGGCGCCGCACAGCGAGACAAAGCAGGCCAACGCGCGACGATCCAGCTTGTCCGACAGCCAGGCACCAACCACCTCGCCGAGCAGCATGGCGATAAACGGCAACGATGACAGGTAACCGGCATGTTCCAGATGGATGCCTTTCCCCTTGATCAGGTAGCTGGGCAGCCAGCCGTTCATCCCCCACAGATAGGTCAGGAAGGCGATGTTAAACAGGCAGATCATCCAGAAATGCGCATTGCGCAAAAGTTCCCGGCGCTGCTGTTTACGCTCCGCCGCCACAGGTTGCGCATCGGTTTTGGCTGCCGGGCGCGCCACGTTCAGATGACGCATGCCAAACAGCACCAACAGCATCACCGGCAGCGTCAGAAACGCCATAAAGAAGAAGGTGGTCTGCCAATCGAAGGTGTTGAGGATATACAGCGTGACCGGGAAACCGAGGGCGGCCCCCAGCGGCGTGCCAAGCAGCCATAACATGGTGGCGCGTGCCTGCAACCGCTGCGGGAAAGCCTGGCGGATAATGGCGTATGCCATCGGCAACAGCGGCCCTTCCGCGATGCCGAGCAGGATGCGCAGCGTCATCATGGTGTGATAAGACCGGGACAACCCCATCAACACCATCAGCACGCCCCACACCACCATCATGCCGATCAGCACCTTAACCGGATTCAGCCGGTCGCCAATGCCGCTCAACAGCATGGAAGATATGCCGTAAGAGAACAAAAACGCACTCATCAGCAAGCCGAGCCGCGCCGGATCAAAACTGATGCCCAGCGCCTGCTGGAACTCGCTGTCGGAAAACAGCGCCGCAATGCTGATCTTGTCGAAAAACGCCAGCAGCACGCAGGCGAACAGCGCGATCGGCACCGACCAGCGCACCCGTTGCTGTGGATTTTCGGCAACGGTATCCCCCACCCGTCCAGCGCGGGCGTCAATGTCTTGCGTAGTCATAAAACGCTCCCGAGGTTCGGGCGTTATTTCAACGCCATCAGAGAAAATTCCGCGTCCGCCAACTGCTGCGGCTCCAGCACCCGCCCGCCGGCCAGCCAGCGTTTACCCAGCTTGATGGTGCGCGCGTCGTTAAACGCCACCATCTGCACCAGTTGCCGGTCGGCGTTGAGCGTAAAGAACACCTGCGACTGCGGCGTGCGGCGCACCACGTGATGCACCCCGCCGATCGGCACGCCGAGGATCTGAATATTGGTGTCGTATTGATCCGACCACAGCCAGGCCACGTCGTTGTAAGGGGCGGCAAAGGCATCCAGCATCGCGCAAGCGGTGCTGATCGCCTGGTTCTGCGCATAGGCCCAGGACTGCAGGCACAGGCCAAGCGTCGGGTGGCGCGCCACATCGCCAGCGGCGAAGATGGCCGGGTGGCTGGTGCGCCCCTGGCCGTCGATCACGATACCGGCGTCGACCTTCAGCCCGGCACTGTGCGCCAACTCGAGGTTAAGTTCGACGCCGATGCCCACGACCACCAGATCGAAAGCCTGAGGATCGCTGCTTTCACTGCCGATCCACGCAGCGCCGTCGCGATCTTCCAGAGAGATCTCGCCGCAGCCGCAGCGTACCGTTACGCCCTGCTGCTGATGCAGCTCAAGCAACGCCTGTGAAACATCCGTGCCTACGCTGCGCATGCATAACGCGGGCTGGCGCTCAAACACCGTCACCTCGGCACCGAGCCGCCGGGCGGAAGCGGCGATCTCCAGCCCAATCCAGCCGCCGCCGACGATCGCCAACTGGCGACACCCTTGCAACGCCTGGCGCAGTTTTGCCGCATCGTCCCAGGAGCGCAGCGTCATCACCCGCGGATGGCTGGCCCAGCGGGCGTCCGGCAGGCGTGGCCGGCCGCCGGTGGCGATCAACAGTTGATCAAACTGCAACTGCCGCCCGTCGCTGAGCGTGACGATTTGCTGCTGCCCATCAATGGCTTCGGCACGCAACGGGCGACACCAGTCGATGTTCAACCCCGCGACCACCTGTTCGCTGAATAGCCTGCTGAGCGGCGCATTGCCGTCCAGCAACGCCGCCTTGGAAAGCGGCGGACGCTCGTAAAAATCATAGGGTTCGTCGCTGATCACCGTCAGCCGGCCCGCGTAACCCCGATCGCGCAGCGTTTTCGCCGCCCAACCGCCGGCCTGCCCGCCGCCGATAATCACGATGCCCGCCTGCACTGGCTGGCTCATAGCGCCTCCGGTTTTTTCTGCTGGCGACGCGTGTCGTGGTCGATACCGCCTTCCACCGCCCACTCGGTGAACGACACCAGTGAGTGCTCCAATTCGCGCGGTTGCCAGTTTTCGGTCAGATAATCGTCGTTGGTGTAGTACTCGAATGCGCCGCCGGTCGGGCTGTTGACGTACCAGAAATAGGCCGAGGAAATCGGGTGGCGGCCAGGGCCGATGAACGTGCTCCACTTCTCTTTGTTCATGGCGATACCGCCGCCGATCACCTCGTGGATGTCGCGCACGGTAAAGGCCACGTGATTGAGCCCGCGCGGGCGATTAGGCAGTTTCAGCAGGAACAGATTGTGATGGCCGCCGCGCGCCTGGGTCCGTAGGAACACCGCGCGGTCGATATAACGATCCGACACCTGAAAACCCAGCGCTTCACAGTAAAATTTTTCGGTGGCGGCAAGATCCTCGACGAAGAACACCACGTGGCCGATGTTGATCGGCTGCGCCTGCGCATATACCGGGCTGGGCTGATCGATGCGGCGCACGTCACCCCATTGGTTGATCGGCGACACCGGCAACTCGACATCACGTTGTTGGCTGACGCTAAAGCGCAGCGTCATGCCGTTCGGATCGCGGCACTCCAGCTCTTCCCCCACCTGGCGGAAACCCGGCATCTGCGCCAGCAACGGCGCCAGGGCCGCCAATTCGCTTGGGCTGCCGACGCCCCAGGTCATGCGGCGCAGGGTGGACCCGCCCTCAAATGCCGCCGGCAATGCCTCGCTTTGCAACGGATGCAGCACCACGCGCGCACCGCTCAGGGTAGTGAATTCGCGCTGGCGTTCCCCCCAATGCTGCTGCGCCGCCTGCAGGCCGAAGTCCTGCATGAACTTTTCGCAAGTTGGCAGATCTTCGACGCCAAATTCCAATTTTTCGATTCCGATTACGCTCATTATTGTGCCTCACGTTCTCGCTGAATGCGTTTTTCAGGCATGATCGAACCCCGGCCCCTGATGGGTGTGGACCTTATCCCTGCCTGAGTAAAAGAGTCGGTGTCGTCAGTTAACCGACGTTTGCCTGCGGCGGTGCGCCCAGGAAGCCGGAGATTTTCTCTGCGGCATCCCGCACTTCCTTGCGCAGCCGTTCGCGATCCGCTTTCGGGATCTCATCGAACGGCACCATAATGCTGACCACGGCCTCAACCCGCTGCTCGCGGTTGAAGATCGGATAGACGATCGAAGAAATGCCGTGGCGGAAAAACGATTCGCCGATCACATAGCCGCGCGCTTTGTCCTGCTGAACCATTTGCCACAAGGTTTCACGATCCGCCGGGGTACCCGGCCCGCTGCCCGGCAATTGTTCTTGCGGGTACAACAGTTCGAACTCTTCGCGGGTGGCGCTGGTCAACAGCATGCGGCCGAGCGAAGTCTGGTGAACCGGCAGGCGAGTACCGACGCTGACCTGATTGATTTGCGAACCGGCGGCGCTGACGCGGGCGATGTAGATCACATCGCGCTCATCGCGGATCGCCAGGTGACTGCTGCATTGGCTGCGGTCGCGCAGCTGTTCGATCACCGGTTGGCCGGCCTGCGCCACGTCCAGCGAGGCGATATATTCAAAACCGAGCCGCAGCACCTTGATACCCAGTGCAAAGGTGTTGGTGCGCGGGTTACGCTCCAGAAAACCCAGATGTTCCAGCGTTTGCACCACGCGGTAGGCGGTCGCCTTCGGCATATCGACCAGGCGATGTAATTCTGCAAAGGTCATTTCCTTGTGCTGCTCGCCAAACGCCAGCAGCAGCTGTAACCCGCGATCCAGCCCCGGGATCAGATACTTACACGCTTGATCGTCTGCCATGTGCTGCTCCTGGCTAAAATGTAGATTAGTTAAAAACAAAGCCGCCGTTGACCGGCAACAGCTGACCGGTCACGAAATTCGCCAGCGGCGACAGCAGATAAAGCACCGTGCCGTTCACGTCGTCAGGATGTTGCGCCCCGGCCAGCGCCCGGCCCTGTTCGTACAGCTGGTGGCGCTCGGCGGGCACATATTCGGTAGCTTCCACCCGCGTCAGGCCCGGTGCGATGGCGTTAACGCAAATCCCCTGCGGGCCCAGTTCACGCGCCATCGAGCGGGTCATCGAGATAATCGCCCCTTTGCTGGCCACATAGGCCATCAAGCGCGGTGCGCCCCACAGCGCGGTATCCGAAGCCACGTTGACGATCTTGGCATGCGGGTTTTGCGCCAGCAGCGGCACCGCGGCCTGGCTCACCAACCAGGTGCCGCGCACGTTAACCTGCATGACCCGATCCCACAGATCAATATCGTATTCCATCATGGTTTTACCGCCGACGCCGGTTGCCAGCGCCGCGTTGTTCACCAGCCCGTCGATCGTACCGCCTTCGGCAATGGCGCTGAACGCGGCGGTGATCGAGACCGGCGACGCCAGATCGATAACCTGCGTTTCCACTTCGGCTCCCTGCTCACGCAGGCCGGCGGCGCTGTCCGCCAGTTCATCCGCCAGAATATCGCACATCACCACCCGACCGCCCGCCTGGGCGATGGCCCCGGCGAAGCTACGGCCCAGACCGCGCGCCGCGCCGGTCACCACAATGCGTTTTCCCGCCAGCAGGCCGTTCACTGCGCGGCCTCCTGTTCGGCGAGTATCGCCAATTGTTTTTGCGCCTCTTTCTGCATCATGCGACGCAGGCGGGAAAGGCCGACGTCATGCTGATACAGATATTCACGACCACGCGCATTTGGCGCCATGTTCTCCAGCACGATGCGATCTTGTTCCAGTACGTCCCAATGCAGCGCTTCCAGGCGGTTGCGGTACATAAAGCGCCAGATGTCGCGCTGCCAGTCTTTGACCTTGCGGATACGCCAGAAGAATACCCGGCAATGATCTTTATCTTCCGGTACCACCATGCCGATGATCCAGAAGTGGCCGCCCGGCCCAAAGCGTTTTTTGTATGGGATCGACAGCCGCATCCAGTAGATGCCGCTGCTGCCGAACTCTACCCAGTCAAAGTTGACGCCGATCTGCCCATTCTTCTTAAAGATGAACCCGGTATCGGTCGGCTCCAGCGCCATGTCCGCCTTGCGATCCCCTTCCGCCATCGAATGCGAAGAGGAATGCAGGTAGGTGCCGTGCATGGGATCCATGACGTTTTCCAAGGCGTACTGGTAATTACAGTCCCAACTGGCGGTGCACAGGAAGTTGCTGTAGGCCGCTTCGTCCGCCAGCTCCGGCGGGAAGGTCAGTTCGGCCGGTTCTTCATCTGCGGTCACGCCGAAATAGAGGAACACCGCGCCGTAGGCCTCTTTGGCCGGATAAGAACGCAGGCATTTTTGCCCCACCAGCGGGCAGCGATCGACCGCCGGCACGTCTTTGACCGTACCGTCGCCACCGACTTCCACGCCGTGATACCAGCAGGCGATGCGATCGCCCAGGTTCCAGCCCATCGAAAGCCGCGCTCCGCGATGCGGGCAACGATCTTCCAGCGCGTGGATCGCGCCTTCGCCGTCACGCCACACCACGATCTGCTGCTCAAGACGCGTAATGCCTACCGGATTATTGCCCACTTCCCAACTGGCCAGCACCGGGTACCACATGCCGCGCAGCCCCTGATCGAGATAGTTCTGCAAAGCTTGTGCGGAGGATGTTGTGTTTGCTGTCATTGCCTTCTCCCGGGCTGCTCAGTAACCGTTAACGTGAAGGAATTCACGGAACGCCGCCTCATTCCACGGCTGGCCGTTGCGATCAAACAGGCGGCGCTGGTTCAGCGCGCTGACGATCTGCTCAAGCTCTTCCGCACCCTGCTCGAAGATCTCTTCCAACGCCGCGACCAGCGCGGTCTCGAAACCGTCCGGTACCCGGCTGCGGTTCTGCCAGATGACGTTTTGGAATTGGCCAGGTTGGTGAATTTGACCGTTGCCGCCTTCGCGCGCCGGGATCACCTGTTGGGTGTCCGGCAGCCAGGGATTGAAATCGGTGATGTGCTGCATGATTACTCCTCCGCAATAAAGGTGATTTGGATTTGATTGTCTATCACCCGGGTGGGATAGGTTTGCAGATCACGGCCGCCTGGCTCACGCAGACACTGACCGGTACGGACATCGAACAGCGCTTCGTGCAACGGACACTCGATCTTGCCGTCATCGACAAACCCTTGGCTGAGCAAGGCATAAGCATGTGGGCAAACGTCTTCCAGCGCGTAATAGTTGCCGTCGATCAGATACACCCCGACTTCTTTCCCTTCCACGTTGGCGGAGAAAGGAAAATCTTCTTTCACCTGAGACACTTCACACACGTTCTTCCAGCTCATTGCTTCTATCCTCTATCTGATTGTTTCATATATGAAACTCAGTTTCTTATTTAATACACTCACTATAAGTCTGGCTAAACTTTCGTCAAGGGAGCAAGGCGGCAAATGTTAATGAAAGGTTGTTTGATCGTAACAAGTGTGGAAGGGATCACGAAAAAATGCACCGATATGAAAAACCGATATCAGGCATGCGTTTTATAGTGAGTTTATATATTAGAAGTCGTTAATGGGGTTCTGTCGTTTTTGTTGGCGAGAGCGGGTGACCTAAAGCAAAACGCCCCCGATCATCAAGACCGGGGGCGTTTCATTGTCGCTATTCAAAACTACCCGACGCGGTGACTAACGGGAATTCTTTACCACTCAGCGGCCTTTCTTTTTGCGGCCTGGCTGGGCAAAACGCTTGCGGGCAGCCGCATTGCCAGCGGGTTTCTCGGTGCTTTTCGGCGCACTGCCGGCCGGCTTTTTCACCGCAGGTTTGGCCTTCTTCGCCGGCTTGGCTTCTGAGGAGGAACCCTCAATCGATTTGAACAGTTCAACCAGTTCGTCATCCGTTAAATCGCGCCATTCACCCGGCGGCAGCCCGGCCATGCTGACATTCATAATGCGAGTGCGTTCCAGCTTGGTAACCTCATAGCCAAAATGCTCGCACATGCGGCGGATCTGGCGGTTAAGCCCCTGGACCAGCACGATGCGAAAGACAAAAGGCGCTTCTTTCTTTACCTTGCACTTTTTAGTCACCGTGCCCAGCATCGGCACGCCGGCCCCCAGGCCACGGATAAAATCGTCGGTCACCGGTTTGTTGACCGTAACCCGATATTCTTTCTCGTGATCGTTGCCTGCGCGCAGGATCTTGTTGACCAGATCGCCGTGGTTGGTAAGGAAGATCAGGCCCTGCGAATCCTTATCCAAACGGCCGATCGGGAAGATCCGGGTGCTGTGGTTTACGAAATCGACAATATTGTCTTTCTCGCCCTCTTCCGTGGTGCTGACAATCCCCACCGGTTTGTTGAGCGCAATGAAGATCAGGTTGTCTTCGTTGCGGGGTTCAATCAGTTGGCCATTGACCTTGACCACGTCCCCTGGAAACACTCGATCGCCAAGCGCAACGCGCTTGCCATTGATAAAAACGTTGCCTTGTTCGATATAACGATCGGCATCGCGGCGGGAGCAGATACCGCTCTCGCTGATATATTTGTTAAGACGTGTGGATGGTTTGCTCAGCATGGTTCCTCCGTAACCCCGGATTATAGACATTCAAGGCAACAGATACAGGCATTTTCATTGTGCAGTAACGAGTGGCGACATGGGCGTTTCGGGCTTTATTTTCCGCCCTGTCCTCACCGCCCGCTATGCCCGTCGTCTTTCGAGCTGCTGCCTGAAAGACGACGGGTATCGTTTAGGCGTGTTTCTTGGCCGCTTGCAGATACAGCATTTCCAGGCCCAGAGTCGCCGCGGCCAGCGCGGTGATTTCGGATTGGTCATAGGCTGGCGCCACTTCTACCACGTCCATGCCGACGATGTTCAGCGACTGCATGCCGCGTACCAGTTTCAACGCGCGATCGGAGGTCAGGCCGCCGATCACCGGGGTGCCGGTGCCCGGCGCGAAGGCCGGATCCAGGCAATCGATGTCGAAGGTCAGGTACACCGGCATATCGCCGACGATCTGTTTGATCTGCGTCAGCAGGTCGTCCACGCTGCGATCGTTAACCTGTGCGGCATCCAACACGGTGAAACCGTTGTCGTGATCGAACTCGGTGCGAATACCGATCTGCACCGAGCGGTTCGGATCAATCAGGCCTTCGTTCGGCGCATGGAAGAACATGGTACCGTGGTCGTATTTACTGCCGTTGGCGTAGGTGTCGGTGTGCGCGTCAAAATGCACCAGCGCCAGTTTGCCGAAATGTTTGGCGTGCGCGCGCAGCAGCGGCAGCGTGACGAAGTGATCACCGCCGAATGAAAGCATGCGTTTACCGGCCTTCAGCAATTTCTCCGCGTGCGCCTGCAGCTTGTCGCTCATGTCCTGAGCGTCGCCGAAGTTGAACACGATATCGCCGCAGTCAACCACGTTCAGACGATCGCGCAGATCAAAGCTCCACGGCCAGCGGTTGCCTTCCCACGCCAGATTGGTGGAAACCTGACGGATCGCCGCAGGGCCATGACGGCCACCGGCGCGCCCGGAGGTTGCCATATCGAATGGAATGCCGGTGATGACCCACTCTGCATCGCTGTCATAAGGCATGAAATTCAGCGGAAAGCGCAGGAAACCAAAGGCGTTGGACACTAAGGAATTATCGGACTGATGGCCTAACGTGCTCATTGTAAACCCTCATATTTCAACGTTTCGCCTGCGGTAACATCACCAGGCGTTGGCAAAAAAAAATCCCTCCCGCGTCGTTAGCCCGACGAGAAAGGGATTGATACGATGTCTGTTTCGGTACTGCTGATGCGGCAGATTATCGCCGTATTTGGTTCGCGCTTCAAGCCCGCGCATCGTCTTCCTGGCTGCTCGTCGTTAGCAAGTATAGACCCCACATCCTTCATCTATGTGACCGTTACCCCCTTCACGAGCCTGGAAGCTGACACCCATTAATCTCCCGATGATTATTTTTGTGATTTCCATCCCTTTATCTGAAGGTGGAAATATATAAATTAATTAACTCGATTCACTCTATTAACAACACATCGAATTAGTGGTTTCGATATTAAAAACAGGGAGAAACTATCTTTTAAAATATATTTAAATGAGACAAGTTAATAGTGCGCGCAACAATTATAACTTACATACAAAGATAACATAGAGATAAATAAACCCGATGTTTAATATCATGCCAACACGTCAAAAGCGGACTATTAAAAATAAAAAACTTTATGTAACACTAGAGGTTATTACTTTTATATTAAGTATTCCGCTGGGCTATCTTTGTTCTCAAATTGATTCACTGAATGATATTACCTTGGAAATCATTCTCATCTATGTCCCTGTATCTATGATCACAGTGGATTATCTTTATCAACGTCTTGAAAGGAAATAAGCGTTATGAGAGAGCTGACAACAAAGGAAATACTCACCATTTCTGGTGGAAATGCAGATTCTGGCTATGAAGGTCGAGGATGTGCCTCGCAGTATAGTGACAACCTACAGAGAAAACCCTGTCCGAATCCTCACGGAGAGTTAACAAATTTGTGATAACCGTTCGGTGGCATCGGGCATATCGCGGGGGAAAACCATTAAAAAAAGCCGGACATCCTTAAAATGCCCAGCCTTTCAGATCGGCCCTACTTATTCATCTTCTAAATAAGTATAACCATACAAACCGGCTTCGAACTCTTCTACGAACTGCGCCTGCAATTCATCGTCCAGATCGGTTTCTTTCACCTGATCGCGGAATTTGGCCAGCAGTGCGATCGGATCGAGCTGCACGTATTCCAGCATGTCGGCAACGGTGTCGCCTTCGTCGGACAACTCGGTTTCTACCGTACCGTCCGGGAAGACGAACACGTCAACCGAGGCGGTATCACCGAACAGGTTGTGCATGTTGCCGAGGATTTCCTGGTAGGCACCCACCATAAAGAAGCCCAGCGCCGGCGGGTTTTCCGGATCGTACGGCGGCATTGGCATGGTGGTCGCCACGCCGTCGCCGTCGATGTAGTGATCGATAGTACCGTCGGAGTCACAGGTGATGTCCAGCAGCACCGCGCGGCCTTCCGGCGGCTTATCCAGCCCTTCCAGCGGCAGCACCGGGAACAGCTGATCGATACCCCAGGCGTCCGGCATGGACTGGAACAGCGAGAAGTTGACGTAGAACTTGTCCGCCATACGCTCTTGCAGTTCGTCGATGATCGGACGGTGCGCACGGTTGCTTGGATCAAGCTGCTGCTGGATCTTGTTGCAGATATTCAGATACAGCTGCTCGGCCCAGGCGCGCTTGGTCAGATCCAGCATGCCGTGAGCGTACTGGGTGTGAACGTCGTGCAGGTCCATTTGGCTGTCGTGCAGCCATTCGCGCAACGAGCGGCGGTTCTCCGGCTCGTTCATTTCCTGCCAGGTTTCCCACATGCTTTCCAGCGCACGCGGCGCATCTTCCGCCGGCGGCAAAGGATCGCTGAACTCGTTGCGTTCAACGCCGATCACGTTGGACACCAGCACCGTATGGTGAGCGGTGACCGCGCGGCCGGATTCGGTGATCACCGTCGGGTGCGGCAGGCCGTGCTCATTACAGGCGTCGCCGATACCCCAAATCACGTTGTTGGCGTATTCGTTCAGGCCGTAGTTCACCGAACAGTCGGACTGCGAACGGGTACCTTCATAATCTACGCCCAGACCGCCGCCCACGTCGAAGCACTGGATATTAACGCCCAGCTTGTGCAACTCAACGTAGAAACGCGCCGATTCACGTACGCCGGTGGCGATGTCGCGAATATTGGCCAGTTGCGAACCCAGATGGAAATGCAGCAATTGCAGGCTGTCGAGGCGGCCCGCTTCGCGCAGGGTTTCCACCAGTTTCAGGACCTGAATGGCCGCCAGGCCGAACTTGGACTTCTCGCCGCCGCTCGACTGCCATTTGCCGGAGCCCTGAGACGCCAGACGCGCACGCACGCCCAGACGCGGTACCACGTTCAGGCGCTCGGCTTCTTCCAGCACCATGTTGATCTCGGACATCTTCTCGATCACCAGGTACACTTTGTGTCCCAGTTTTTCGCCGATCAGCGCCAAACGAATATATTCGCGGTCTTTATAACCGTTACAGACGATGACCGAACGGGTCATGCCGGCATGCGCCAGCACCGCCATCAGTTCGGCTTTGGAGCCGGCTTCCAGCCCCAAGGGTTCGCCGGAATTGACCAGGGATTCGATCACGCGGCGGTGCTGGTTTACCTTGATCGGGTAAACCAGGAAATAACCGCCTTCATAGCCGAATGACTCGCGCGCGCGTTTGAACGCCGCGTTAATCGAACGCAGGCGGTGCTGAAGGATCTGCGGGAAGCAGAACAGCGCCGGCAGACGCTGGCCGTCTTTGCGACGATCTTTCACCAGTTCAGCCAGATCGACACGCGCCTGAGGGACGTCCGGATCCGGGCACACGCTGATGTGGCCCAGCTCATTGACGTCATAATAATTGTTGCCCCAGTAGGCGACGTTATAAGTGCGCAGCATCTTGCTGGCATCACGGTCATTCATGGCAACCTCCTGCATGGAGCGTAAAGATATAGGTTCGCCCGCGGCTGGCGGACGGTGAATCAACAGATCATCAGACATTACTCGCCTCACATCCCGTACTGACGATACAGTCAGCCACTATCGCAGCTACAACCCGCGAGAACAACCCAACAAACCGCCCTTGCGGCAGCGAATAAAACTGCCGTTCGCGGTCAGCGATCGGTTTATCACTCATATAATTGTAAGACACCCTGTTCAAACCTCGTGAATCGGGTCAAGAAACATCCCACAGGAAGGCTGCAGGCTACCCTTGTTCAGTTCTTCAGACGACCGTTAACCGGCCCGAGAATCCTGAGTAGCGCCCAAGTGTTTATCACACCTGGAAGGTGGAGTAGAGACAAGACGGGAAATAGCAGAAGAATGTGCGCCAGAACGGCACTGCTGTTGAGAACCAACAACCGGTAGACAACGGATCATTAATCCAACCACCTCCACGCACGTCGCCCGGAATGAACGACTGAGCCTCTATTAATAGTGTAAGAACGTGACCGTTCTATGAAGCGGCGACGCCAACTGTCAGCGTCTGCGGCTGACCATTAAGGCCATGAGCGGGAGCTTGCCACTTTTGCTCCGCACTGTGCACCAAATGAGCCGCGCGCGCAGTTTATACCGATAACCTGGGGAAAATGCAAAATGAAAATTCGCCGGAAACTGTTTCAAGCGATGAAAATGGCGCCGAGGGCTTTACACAAAAGAGCGAAACGGCAAAAAAATACTGGCAATCCGGCTAAAGCCTGACCTAAAATAGACGTCCAGATGTTAATCCATCTATACTGATTTGTGCCCTATGAATTTCAAGTTGCCGCCAGGTGAGCGAGTGCAGGGAACAACGCGACAGCTTGAAAGACGACGGGCATAACTAAGAAACTGCTTAACGGCTTTGCCTGAGGGGCGTTGCAGGATGTATCTCGCGCCATCAGCGGAAGACCCTTCGCTTCGATGCCGGATCTCCAGCGCTGTGCAGTAATTTCTAACCCGTCTTATGCAAGGTAAAGAATACAATGGCTAAACACCTATTCACGTCCGAGTCCGTATCCGAAGGGCATCCCGATAAAATTGCCGACCAGATCTCCGATGCCGTTCTCGACGCCATCCTGGAACAGGATCCGAAGGCGCGCGTAGCTTGCGAAACCTACGTGAAAACCGGCATGGTGCTGGTCGGTGGCGAAATCACCACCAGCGCTTGGGTAGATATCGAAGAAATCACCCGTAAAACCGTACGTGAAATCGGTTATGTTCATTCGGATATGGGTTTTGACGCCAACTCTTGTGCCGTGCTGAGCGCTATCGGCAAGCAATCCCCGGATATCAATCAGGGCGTTGACCGTACCGATCCGCTGGAACAGGGTGCCGGCGACCAGGGCCTGATGTTTGGCTATGCCACCAACGAAACCGAAGTGCTGATGCCTGCGCCGGTGACTTACGCGCACCGTCTGGTACAACGCCAGGCCGAAGTCCGTAAAAACGGTACCCTGCCGTGGTTGCGTCCGGACGCAAAAAGCCAGGTCACTTTCCAGTATGACGACGGCAAAATCGTCGGCATCGACGCAGTGGTGTTGTCCACTCAGCATTCCGAAGATATCTCTCTGAAAGACCTGCAAGAAGCGGTGATGGAAGAGATCATCAAGCCGGTTCTGCCTACCGAATGGCTGAGCGCGAGCACCAAATACCACATCAACCCAACAGGCCGTTTCGTTATCGGTGGCCCAATGGGCGACTGCGGCCTGACCGGCCGTAAAATCATCGTGGATACCTACGGTGGCATGGCCCGTCACGGCGGCGGTGCATTCTCCGGTAAGGATCCGTCCAAAGTTGACCGCTCAGCGGCATACGCGGCGCGCTACGTGGCGAAAAACATCGTTGCTGCCGGCCTGGCCGACCGCTGCGAGATCCAGGTTTCCTACGCCATCGGCGTGGCGGAGCCAACCTCCATCATGGTGGAAACCTTCGGCACCGAGAAAGTGCCTACCGAACAGTTGACCCTGCTGGTGCGCGAGTTCTTCGATCTGCGCCCATACGGCCTGATCCAGATGATGGACCTGCTGCAACCGATCTACCGCGAAACCGCAGCCTACGGCCACTTCGGTCGCGAGCACTTCCCTTGGGAAGCGACCGACAAGGCAGAATTGCTGCGCGATGCCGCCGGCCTGAAATAAGCCTGCGCATTATCATGAAAAACGGCGAGCCAAGGCTCGCCGTTCTTGTTTTTATTGGACGTTGTAAATCCTGTCAGGCACTTTCAGAACCCCCGGTTAGGGTATGCGGGAGCATTCTATTCATCTGTGTGACTCGTATTTACCCTAATGCTTTGTTGTTAACGCCGTCAGAAAGGCGCTGGACCCAGCTCAGACAGCCGGTGAGTCAACTAATGTGCTGCAAGTTCCCGGAAGAAAGCAGGGTTAGCCTGGATGGCCGCCAACACCTTTGCCGCCAGACCCGTTGGGTTACGTCTTTTGGTTTCCCAGCTTTTGATGGTATCAACGCTGGTACCCAGTGCCTTGGCCATTTCGCTCTGTGAAACGTTAAGCTGCTCCCTGATCGCCTTCACATCTGCAATATCATAATGAGTGACATTGGCAGGTGCAGTAACGCCATTTTTAATGTCGACAGCCTCTTCAAGAGACGTTTTCATATCGTCAAAAAAACTCATGTCACACCTCATTTTTCAGTAATCTCGTTAATCTCTTCAACTGTGATTTTTCTGCATCGGTCAGACTGTCTTTAATACTTTTCGGGTAGGCCATCACCAGATAGATAACCTCCTCGGTCGCCAGAAAGTAAATCACTCTGACGCTCCCGCTTTTCCCCTGCGAACCTGTTGCCATCCTGATTTTTCGCAGACCACCCGTATTCTGAATCAGATCGCCCTTGCCTGGCGATTCAATGAGTTCTTTCTGGAGTTCTTTTAGCTCGTCGTCCGTGGCTATTTGCTTTACCTGCCGCGTGAACATCGGGGTCTCAATAAATACTAGTGCATGACTCACCGGCACCCTCTCCATGTTGAGGTACATAGTACACCAAGGTAACTTGAGTGTAATGGGCTCCTTTCCTTGGATCTCGGCAGAGAGCCAGAGCACCCGTGCGCAGTATATGCGTCTCTCCCCAGGTTTTAACGGCCCTTTCTGCGCTGAATTTCGTTTCTGCGCAACCTTGCGCAAAACGTTACAACCCACTGAAAACAGAAAAGACAAAGGCCCAGCAATGCTGAGCCTTTGATGGCAGAAACGGGCGTTGCGATGACGGCTACGAAGTTTGTTTACGCAGCAGGTAAACGAAATACGGCGCGCCGATAAAGGTCGCCAGCAGCCCGGCGGGGATTTGATACGGGAACATCACCATCCGGCCGCACCAGTCGGCGAATACCATCAGCAGGCCACCCAGCAGCGCGGCAATCACCATCTGCGGTAATGCGCGGCGGAAGCCCAGCATACGCGCCATATGCGGTGCCATCAGGCCGATAAAGCTCAGCGGCCCCACGGTCAAGGTCGCCATTGCGGTCAGCGTGGCGGCCAGCAGGAGAATCGCCACCCGCACCGGCGTCAGCGCAATGCCCACCGAGCGGGCGGTCGCGCTGCCCAGCGGCAGAATGGTCAGCCAACGGCGGCACAGCGGCGCCAGCACTATCAACGTTGCCGCAATGACTGCGGTACGGATCGCCTGCTCCGACGTCACCGAATAGGTAGAGCCGGAAATCCAGGTCAGCAGCCCGCCCATGCGCGGATCGCCGCTGGCCAGCAACAGGAAAATGGTGGTGGTAAACGCCGTGCTGAGCGCGATGCCGGCCAACAGCATACGTTCGGTAGAAAAACCGCCGCGACCGGCGGCGACCATAATCACCAGCAACGTCGCCGCCGCCCCCAGGCTGCCTGCAGGCAGCAGCCAGCCGAAGGCATCGCCCGGTACGATGAACAACATCACCACCACGCCAAAGGCCGCGCCGGAGCTGATCCCCAGCACTTCCGGGCTGGACATCGGGTTGCCGGTCAACTTCTGGATTAAGGTGCCGGCCACCGCCAGCATCATCCCCGCCGCCAACGCGGACAACACGCGCGGCCAACGCCACGGCATCAATGACTCCAGTTCTGCGCCGTAGCTCCAGTGCCAGCCAGCGGCGTTCTGCCCGAACATCAGCGCCACGGCAATGCCGGCCACTAACACAACGCCTGCCAGCATCACCCAGGCCAACAGATGGCCGCGTTCTGCCGGTACCTTGTCGCCCAGGTTCATCGGCGGCGGCGTGGCGGCGCTACGCAAGCGCGGCAACAGCCACAGCAACAGCGGAGCGCCAAACAACGCGGTCGCCGCCCCGGTCGGGATCTCACGCCAAACCTGCGTCAGCCAAATCATCACCTGATCGGTCAGCCACAGGAGCAAAGCGCCCAGCAGCGGCGCCAAGATCATGCGGTGCGCCAGCCGGCGCGCGCCCAGCATCTTCGCCATCAGCGGTGCAAACAGCCCGATAAAGCCGATGACACCCACGGCATTCACCAGCATCGCACTGAAGATAATCGCCACCGCCAGCGCGCAAAAACGCGCCATCGACAGCCCCAGCCCCAAGTTGCGCGCCACGCCGTCGTCCAACCCCAGCAACGTCAACGGGCGCAGCAGCAGCACCGCCAATAGCCCGGCCACCACCAGGCGCGGCAGGATAAATTGCGCAGTGCTCCAGTCCTGCTGGTTCAACGCACCGGTGCTCCACAGGAACAATCCCTGCAGTTGATCGTAATTAAACAACGCCAACAGGCTGTTGACCGCACCGCAGTATAATCCCAACACCAGGCCGGCCAGAATCAGCGTCACCGGCGACATGCGTTTGCCCCAGGCCACGCCGAACACCAGCCCGCCGACCAGGATCGCCCCGGCCATTGCCGCCAGTTGCCGGGTTATCTCGCCGCCCGGCAGCATCCACAAGGTGGCGATGGTCAACCCAAGCTGCGCACCGGCAGATACGCCCAGCGTCGCCGGCTCCGCCAACGGATTGCGCAACACCTGCTGGAACAGCACGCCGACCAGCCCCAGACCGGCACCGGCCAACAGGGAGACCGACAGCCGCGGCAGCAGGCTGTAGTGGAACAGCATCTGACGCACATCGTCGTGATTCGGCGCGCTCAGCGCCTGCGCCCACAACGCCCAAGGCAACTGTTGCAACAGGTTGTAGATCGTCAAGCCGCCCGACGCCGCCAGCAATAGCAGGATCAGCGTCAGCGGCAATACCCGGATGCGCGCGCTCATGAATAGCTCTCCTGCGTCTGCTCCAGCAGATGGCAAAAACGCATCGCCGACAGCGTCGCACCGTAGAACCAGACCGCCGGCACCTGCCGCAATTGATTCTGACGCACAAAGGGCAAAGCCTGCCACAACGGCGTCGAGCTGACTTTTTCCATCATCGCCTGATTGCCGTGGTCGAGATAAATCGCCCGCGCATTTTTCACCGTAATCAGGCGTTCAATGCCCACTACCGCCGTGCCCCAGAAATTGGTTTCCCCTTCCCAGGCATTGTGGATGCCAAGTTGATCCATCACCTCCTGGAACAGGCTTTTCTGGCCGATGATCAGCACATGCCGCGTATCCAGCAAGGAGAACAACAACAGCGGCTGTCTGGTGTAAGAATGCAGACGCTGGCGTGCATCCTGAATAAACCGGTCGAACTGCATCAGATGCTGTTCAGCACGTGCCTCAAGCCCCAGCCGCTGCGCCAATTGCTGCAACGAATTCCGCCCCACCGTCAGTGGTTTTCCGCTGCCGTCATTGAAGCCAAAACTCATCGTCGGCGCTATTGGAGCCAGTTTTTGCGGCGTTGGCCCATACCCCTTTGACAGCAGCATCAGCGAAGGCTGCAATTGTTGCAGCAACTCCAGATTCGGCTCGGTGCGTTGGCCCACGTCGACCACCGACGCCGGGATTTTCGGCTCTTCCACCCACAGGTTGTAGTTATGGATATCCGCCACCGCCAGCGGCGTAACGCCCAGCGCCAGCAGCAGCTCAATAGGTAGCCATTCCAGCGCCACGATGCGCGTAAGATCGGGCGGTGTCATCGTCGCGCTCCCCGGTAGAGAGAACAGCAGCGGCGACAGCGCCATGGCGGTCAGCAGACGGCGGCGTACGGGATCGTGTTGAAAATCGGAGGAAGCAAGCATCAGTAGACAAAACTCACCGGCGCACCGCCGCTCGGATGCGCCAGCGTGCCCATTGGAATACCATAAATTTGCTCCAGCACCGGCCCTTGCATCAGTTCCAGCGGGGCACCTTGCGCAATCATCTCGCCACCGCGCAACGCCACCAGATGGTCGCAGTAGCGCGCCGCCATGTTGATGTCGTGCAGCACCGCAATCACCGTCAGGCCACGTTCATGGCTCAGGCGTTGAATCAACGCCAACACCTCAACCTGGTGCGCAATGTCCAGCGCAGAGGTCGGCTCGTCCAACAGCAGGCAGCGGCTGTCCTGCGCCACCATCATCGCCAACCAGGCACGTTGCCGCTCGCCGCCGGACAGGCTGTCCACCAGGCGGTTGGCGAAGGGTTTCAAGCCAACCAGCGCTATCGCTTCTTCCACCTGTTCGCGGTCGTTCACGCCAAAGCGGCCCAGCGCACCGTGCCAAGGATAGCGGCCGATCGCCACCAGCTCGCGTACCGTCATGCCTTCTGCTGCGGGCAGTTGCTGGGGCAGATAGGCGACCTGACGCGCGAAGGCTTTGCTGTCCCATTGCGCCAGCGGGCGTCGGTTAAGTTGCGCGCTGCCGGCGGTCGGGTTCTGATGGCGGCCAAGAATTTTCAGCAATGTGGATTTGCCGGAACCATTGTGGCCGATCAGCCCGCAGACTTTGCCCTGGGGAAAGGTCAGCGACAGCGGTTGCAACAGCACACGGCCGGGAACGGCAAAGCTGACGTTGTCTAACGCGAAAGTGGCGTCGTGATCGAGGTATTTATCCTGCATAGGCCCTACTCTGTTCGGAGCGACGTTCCGCCGCCCCGATTATCCGGTTAGAAGCGGAAGGTTGCGGTGGCGACCACCTGACGTTCTGCGCCCCAATAGCAGGCGTAGTCGCGATAACAACTTGAAACGTAAGTCTTATCAAACAGGTTGTTGATATTGACGCCTACTGACGAGCCCGGCAGGCCAAAACGCGCCAAATCGTATTTGATGGTCGCATCCACCAAGGTGTAATCCGGTACTTTGAAGGTGCTGTTGTCACTGTTGAAGGATGAGCTGGACCCCACATAACGCACGCCGGAACCCAGGGTCAGGCCGCTGACAGCCGTTTCGTGGAAGGTATAGTCCGCCCAAAGCGACGCCATATGTTTAGGGATCTCGGTGGTTGGCTTGCCCTGATAGGTGTTGTCCTTGGTGTATTTCGCGTCGGTGTAGGTGTAGGAAGCGATCAGGTTGACGTTGGCGTTCAACGCCGCCTTGGCCTCCAGCTCTACGCCGCGCGAGCGGATCTCACCGCTCTGGACGCTGAACTGTGCGTTATCCGGATCCGGCGTCAGGTTGTTGTTTTTGGTCAGTTGGTACAGCGCACCGGTCAGGACGACAGGACGATCTTTCGGCACGTATTTCACGCCGGCCTCGTACTGCTTGCCAATCGACGGGATAAACGTCTGCCCGTTAGCGGAGGTATCCAGCGTCGGTTCAAATGACTCGCTGTAGCTGAAATACGGCGTGATGCCGTTATCGAACAGATAGTTCAGACCGCCACGCCAGGTGAACTGGCCGTCCGAGCGTTCGTTGGTATAGTTATCGATGCGGTTATTGGCCGAGGTTTTGGCCCAGTCATAACGGCCGCCCAGCGTCAGCAACCATTGGTTCCACTCGCCCTGCTCCTGCACGTACAACCCCGTCTGTTCCTGGCGGTTCAGGTAGTTATACGGGAAAGTCACGGTGGTGGCGTCGTTGCCGTATTGCGGATCGGTCATGCTCAGGCTGTCGGCAGAACCGAAGCCGGAGTTGATATCATTGCGCATGCGCGAATAGTCGACGCCAAACAGCAGGGTATGATCTACAGCGCCGGTTTTCAGCCTGGCCTGCGCCTGGGTATCCACCGAGAAGCTGTTCAGATGCTCCTTCGACTGCACATAGGCGCGGTTCAGCGTGGTCGGGGCCGTCGCACTAACGCCGCTGCCATAGATGCTCTTCATGTCGCTTTCCAACTGCATATAACGCAGGTTCTGGCGCACCGCCCAGGTGTCATTGAACGCATGTTCGAAGCTATAGCCGATCATGCGCTGCTTGCGCGCAAAGTAATTGCTTGCTTCACCGTCGTTGAAACTGGTTGGCAGCTTGCTGCCGTCCGGCAGCGGGATCAGCGTACCCTGCTTCGGCAGCCAGCCGTAGAAACCGGTATAGGGATCGTTTTGGATATTGGCCAACAGCGTAAAGTTGGTCTTGTCATCCGGCCGCCAACTGAATGACGGCGCAATCGCATAGCGCTTCTCTTTCGCCATGTTCTGCTGCGCATCGCTGTCTTTCGCCAGGCCGGTCAGACGGTAGGAATAGACGCCGTTATCATCCAGCGCATCGCTGAAGTCAAAGCCGGTCTGGAACAGATTGTCGGTGCCCATTTTGAACTGGATTTCGTGCAGCGGTTCGGTGGTCGGCCGCTTGCTGACCATCGCCACCAGCCCACCCGGGCTGCTTTTGCCATACAGCACCGACACCGGCCCGCGCAACAGTTCGGCGCGCTCGAGGAAATACGGATCGATGGAAGCTTCGCTGTAGTTATCGCCCTGCAGACGCAGCCCATCCAGATACTGGTTGGTGTTTACCGCCGGGAAACCGCGAATGGCCACCGAATCATAGGTGGTGGAGCTGCCACGGCTGGCGTAAACCCCTGGCGCATAAGCCAGCGCGCCTTTCACCGTATCCGGCTGGCGCATATCCATCTCTTCACGCGTGACCACGGAAACCGACTGCGGATTCTTTTCAATCGGCGTATCGGTTTTGGTACCGGTGGCGCTGTGTTTGGCCACATAGGTGCCGACCGGCCCCCAGGCGCTTTCCTGTTGCGGTTGGCTACTGCCCACCACGGTAAGGGTATCTTCTTTGGCTACCGGATTGGCTTCAGCGGAAAATGCCGGCATCGCCAGCGTACCCAGCGCGGCTGCGATAGTGATCGCTAACCCACTGACGGGAGAACGGCCCTTCATGGCCTGCGGTGAGAATGGACGCTTGGTCAGCATAGGTGGTTTCTCTGATGAATTATTTGATAACGAATGTAAACGATAATAATTATTATAAGCGCCGCATTTTATGCAGAAGCCAAATTAAACTGCAAGTCGAATTCAGCCAGTAAATAGGTGGGGGATTCACCGTTTAACCGCATTAAGCTGATGGGAATAAACTGCGCGGGAAAATAAAAAGGCCCGCAACTGACGTTACGGGCCTGCAACAAAAAACCTTTCGACAACGGGGATTAATCGCTCGCCAACTTACTGGCCCTGGCCGAACATATCCTTGATCCAACCGGCCACGCCGTCAGCGTCTTTTTGCTCACCTGCCGGCTGTTGTTGCTGTTGTTGCTGCTGCTGAGCGGCCTGGCTTGCCTGACACAACCCTTGCGGATTATCGGTCCACACCGGGATGCTGCGCCCGCCCTCGCCACAGACAAAGTTACCGGCGGAGTCGATGCCAATCTGGTTAATGCCTTCCGGCGGCTGCAGCATCAGCGGCAGCGGCGTCTGGTTTTCCAGATAGCGACGATACAGAGTCAGCGCACCGTTGGCACCGGTCAGCTTGGCCGGACCGTTGTTATCACGGCCAACCCAGGCGATTGCCACTTCTTTACCGTCGATGCCGGCAAACCAGCTGTCGCGCAGATCGTTGGTGGTACCGGTTTTCGCCGCCAGGTTGTAGTTGGGGAACTTCACCGACAGAGAACGGGAGGTCCCGCGCGCTACACCCTGCTGCATGGCGTACAGCGTCAGGTAAGCGGCCTGAGCCGGCACCATGCGTTCCGCTTGCGGGAAGCTCTGGTACAGCACCGAACCGTCTTCCGCGATCACCGAACGCACCGCAGACAGCGGCGCACGGTTACCGCCGCTGGCGATGGTTTGGTATTCCTGCGCCACTTCCATCGGCGTCAGACCAATCGCCCCCAGCAGCATCGAAGGCACCGGGTTGATTTCCGCTTTCGGAATACCCAAACGCTGCAAGGTAGCGCTGATTTGATCCAGCCCGACCGCCATGCCCAGGTTCACCGTCGGCACGTTGAGTGAGAAGGCCAGGCCATCCACCAGCATCACCTGTCCACGGAATTTGCGGTCGTAGTTGTTCGGCTGCCACACGCTGCCGTTCGGCTGTTTCAGCGACAGCGGTTGGTCCGCCAGCCAGGTATTCAGACGGTATTTGTCCGGCTCGGAAAGCGCAGTCAGATAGGTTGGCGGCTTGGCCAGCGACCCGACCAGACGGCGCGCTTGCATCGCGCGGTTAAAACCGGCGAACTGCGGGTTGGCACCGCCAACCATGGCGCGCACCTCACCGCTGAAGCGATCGACAATCACCATCGCCGCTTCCAGATCGTTAAGATGGCGAGCGGCACGCAGCGCCGGAATGCCGTCTTCGACCGCTTTTTCCGCCGCATCCTGAGATACCGGATCCAGCGTGGTGAAGATTTTCACCCCGGACAGGTCGTTCACCTTGTCGCCCAGTTTGGCCTGCAGTTCCTGACGCACCATCTGCATAAACGCCGGTTGCGGCGTGATCACCCCCCCCTTCGGCTGCACGCCCAGCGGCCGCGCGCTGAGCATGTTGTACAGCTCGGCGTCGATAACCCCCTGATTTTGCAACAGCTTGAGCACCAGGTTGCGGCGCTCCAGCGCCAACGTCGGGTTGCGCCACGGGTTATACAAGGATGCGCCTTTCACCATCCCCACCAGCAATGCTTGCTGATCCAGACTCAGTTCGTCCACCGGGCGGCCGAAGTAATACAGGCTGGCCAACGGGAAACCGCGGATCTGGTCGCTGCCGCTCTGGCCGAGATACACCTCGTTCAGATACAGCTCAAGAATACGGTCCTTGCTGTAACGGTAATCCACCAACAGCGCCATGTAGGCTTCGTTGACTTTACGCCATAACGAGCGTTCATTGGTCAGGAACAGGTTCTTCACCAATTGCTGCGTCAGGGTACTGCCGCCCTGCACCGCACGCCCGGCGGTCAGGTTCGCCAGCATCGCACGGCCGATGGAGTAAGGGCTGATACCGTCATGCTCGTAGAAATGACGGTCTTCGGTTGCAATCAGCGTATCCACCAGCAGGTCCGGGAAACCGGCGCGCGGCACGAACAGACGCTGTTCACCGTTCGGTGACTGCAACATGGTAATCAGGCGCGGATCGAGTCGGAAGAACCCGAAGTTACGCTGGTTCTCCATGTTTTCGATTTTCGCCAGACGGTTGTTCTGGAAATCCAGACGGGCATGGATTTGCCCCTCTTTACCATCCGGGAAGTCAAACGGGCGGCGCAGCATCTCGATGCTGTTGGCCTGCACGGTGAACTCGCCCGGCCGGGTCATGCGGCTAACCTGGCGGTATTGCATACCTTCCAGCAGATCGACCATTTCCTTCTTGCTGTACGGCATGCCCGGTTCCAGGTTGACCATGCGGCCATAGACCGCGGCCGGCAATTGCCAGACCTTGCCGTCAATGCGGCTGCGGATCTGGGAATCCAGGTACACGCCGTAGATCGCCAACAAAACCGCGACCACCAGAATCAGTTTGATAAGCAGGCCAAGCCAACGGCGTTTTTTACGCGGCGGAGTCGCTTTTACCTTACGCGGCACGCTTTCCTCCTCGTCTTCATATTCATCATCGTCATCTTGCTGCTCGTCTTCCTCGTAATCATCATAATCGTCGTCTCGGCGACGGCGCGGCGGTTTGCCCGACGCGGTGCGTTTTGGTTGTTTCCCTTTGCGCCCGATGGGCTCGCGGTCATCCCCAGCCATTGCTGTCATTCTCCAGACTTGGCGGCACTGCCGGCCATTATTAGTCGCTTAATCTGTCCCGACGCCAGGCCGCTGAACAGAAGAAACATCTGAATTCATTTACTGATATTTTTTCGTGCGCCGCGTGGGGGCGGTATTCGCCGGATCATCCGGCCACACGTGTTTCGGGTAGCGCCCTTTCATCTCTTTCTGCACTTCCCGGTAGGCACCTTGCCAAAACGCCGCCAGATCGCCGGTGATTTGCAGCGGGCGGTGTGCCGGTGAGAGTAACTCAAGCACCACCGGGATGCGACCCTCGGCCAGCATTGGGCTGCGCTGTTCACCGAACACTTCCTGTAAACGCACCGCCAACGCCGGCGGTTTGCCGGCATCATAGCGAATCGGCAAACGGCTGCCGGTCGGCACAGTGTAATGAGTGGGCAGCGCATTATCCAGCCGCTGCTTTTGCTGCCAGTCCAGCAGGCGCGCAAGGGCTTCGGCGATATTGACCTGCTTCAACCCGCGCATATCGCGTACGCCACTCAGGGAGGGCAGCAGCCATTGCTCCAGCCGATCCAGCAACGACTCATCATCGACCGCTGGCCAGGCAGCCTCCGGCAGCCAATTTTGCGCACACTGCAAACGCAGACGCAGCTGTTCGGCGGCGGTATCCCAGTTGAGCACCGCGATACCCTGGGCGCGTACCCAGTTGAGCAGCGCCAGTTGCAGTTCTTCATCGGCCGGTTTGGCCAACGGCTGCGCCCGCAGCGTCAGACGGCCAATCTGCTGGCGTTTCCAGGCGCGCAGCGTGCCCTTTTCTTCATCCCACTCCACCGCGGTTTGCTGGGAAACGATCGCCGGCAGTTGCGCCGCCAGCGCATCAATCTCCACCGGCAGCGCCAGCAGAATGCGCGCATCGGGGCTGTTGTGGCCCTGCAGCAGGCTTGGCGCGATCAGCCACGGCGCACGCGACAGCGCCTCATCCTGATTCATCGCCGCCCCCATGCCGTTGGCCAGCAGGTAACGGCCATCCTGACCGCGCCTCTGAGCGATGCGGTCGGTAAACGCCAACGCCAGCAGGCTCGGCGCCAAATCTGCATCAATCTGCCCGCTTCGCGGCTGCAAACGCCGCGCTAACTGGGCTGCACGGCGCTGCCAGTTTGGCTGTGGGCGGCTCAGCCAGTAGCCGATATCCATCTGCCCATTGCGCGGCGGTTCCTCCAGCAGCGCAGCCAGCGTCGCAGCGGTCGCCAATCCATCCGTCCCCCGCTCTGCACCCTGGGTCAGCATCGCCGCCAGCCGGGGCTCACAACCCAGCATAGCCATCTGCCGGCCCCGTGCGGTTAATTTGCCGCCGTCGTCGGTAGCGCCAAGGTGTTGCAACAGCTTTCTTGCCGCCGCCAGCGCCGTCTCCGGCGGCCGATCGAGCCAGGTCAGTTGCCCAACGTCATGGCAGCCCCACTGCAACAGCTCCAGCCAGAAACCGGCGAGATCGCTTTGCAGGATTTCCGGTTCGGCATGTTCCGCTGCCCGCTCTGCCTGCTCTTTGGCAAACAGGTGCCAGCAAATACCGGGTTCCAGACGCCCGGCACGGCCGGCACGCTGGATCATCGACGCCTGGCTGATGCGCTGCGTCACCAGCCGCGTCAGGCCGTTACGCACGTCATAACGCGCCACGCGCTCCAGCCCACTGTCCACCACCAACCGAATGCCTTCGATGGTCAGGCTGGTTTCGGCGATGTTGGTCGCCAGCACCACCTTGCGACGCCCGGCCGGCGACGGTTGAAGCGCTTTTTGCTGCTGCGCCAGCGGCAATGCGCCATACAACGGGCACAGGTCGGTATCGGCCGCCACCTCGCCGTTCAGCCGCTCCAGCACCCGATTGATTTCCGCCACGCCGGGCAGGAACAGCAGCAGCGATCCGCTCTGTTCGGACAGCAGGCGTTTCACCGCCGCCGCCACACCATCCTCCAGCCGTTGATGGCTGGCCAATGGCTGATATTGGCGTTCAACCGGGAAGCTGCGCCCCTCGGACACCACCACCGGCGCTTGCGGCAGCAGTTGCGTCATACGGGCGTTATCCAGCGTCGCCGACATAATCAGCAGTTTGAGATCCTCACGCAGCCCCTGTTGCACGTCCAGCAACAGCGCCAACGCCAGATCGGCCTGCAGGCTGCGTTCATGGAATTCATCGAGGATCACCAGCGAGACACCTTGCAGCTCGGCGTCCTGCTGCAACATGCGAGTGAGAATGCCTTCGGTCACCACCTCCAGCCGGGTATGCGGCCCGCTTTTGCTTTCGGCGCGCATGCGGTAACCCACGGTCTGGCCCGGTTCTTCCCCCAACTGTTGTGCCAACCGATACGCCACGTTTTTCGCCGCCAACCGGCGCGGCTCCAGCATGATGATGCGGCCCGGCAGGCCGGCTTTAGCCAGGATCTGCAGCGGTAACCAGGTCGATTTACCGGCGCCGGTTGGCGCGTGCAGCAACACCTGCGGGGCGGATTGCAGCGCAGTGAGCAATTCATCAAGAACCGCACTGACGGGCAGTGAAGACACAGAACTCTCCGTAGTGGTTAACATTGGGCGGCGCACATTGTAGCATTAGACTCTGCGTTTCATTCATTTGCCGGGTATCTATGTCCAGTTCGCGCCGCCTGTTTTTCGCCCTGACCTTACCTGATGCACTGCAGCAACAGGTGATTCGCTGGCGCGCCGAAGCTTTCACGCCCGAAGCCGGTCGGCCAGTCGCCGCGGCCAACCTGCATCTGACGCTGGCGTTTCTCGGTGATGTCAGCGCGCAAAAGGAAACCGCGCTGAAAAAGCTGGCCGGCCGCATTATCCAACCCGGCTTCAGCATGATACTGGACGATCTTGGCCACTGGCCGCGCCCTGGCGTGGTATGGCTTGGCACTCGCCGCGCACCGCGAGGGGCGTTGCAACTGGCGGAGCTGTTGCGATCGCAGGCAGCCCGCAGCGGCTGCTACCAAAGCCCGATGCCGTTTCATCCGCACATCACCCTGCTGCGCTCTGCAACGCAACCGGTAGCCGTGCCGCCCGCAACGCCGGGCTGGACCTTCAGCGCCGACGCCTTCACCCTGTACCAGTCGGTATTTGAGAACGGTCGCACGCGTTATCACCCGCTGGAACAATGGCCTTTAGCCCATCAGGATACCCCATGATTTTCACCCCACCGCTACGTTCCGCCACGCTGATTAAACGCTACAAACGCTTTCTGGCCGACGTGATTACCCCGGAAGGCGAAACTTTCACCCTGCACTGCGCCAACACGGGTGCCATGACCGGCTGCGCCACCCCAGGCGATACCCTTTGGTATTCCACTTCGGATAACGCCAAGCGCAAATATGCCCACAGCTGGGAGTTGACGCACACCCAACAGGGGGATTGGATCTGCGTCAACACCCTTCGCGCCAACGGATTGGTGCGCGAAGCCATTGAACAGAATTTAATCAATGAATTATCCGGTTACAGTAAAATCAGCAGCGAAGTAAGATATGGCAGTGAAAACAGCCGTATCGATTTGTTATTACAGGCAGAAAACAGGGTTAACTGCTATATTGAAGTTAAGTCAGTCACATTACTGCAACAACAACGTGGTTACTTCCCTGATGCGGTAACGCTCAGAGGACAAAAGCATCTGCGTGAGTTGCTCGGCGTGGTTGAAAGCGGGCAGCGGGCGGTTTTGTTTTTTGCTGTGTTACATAGCGGTATTGAACAGGTCGCACCGGCACATCATATAGATGAGCGTTATGCGGCACTGTTGGCACAGGTTCGGCAGTTGGGAGTAGAAGTCGTTTGTTATGGGGCTAAATTATCACCTGACGGTATATCTCTCTGCGATAAGTTACCGTTTTTTATCGATTAGCGGCACCGGGCACCAATAATTCAACAACCGGTCATCGCGTCGCCAAATACGCCTTCCTTCACAGCATTGTCAAGCAGGCGACAGGAATAATTGCCAACCTACCTTCCATCTGTTATTTATAGCGGCCTGTTTTTCCCCCGCATTGGGGATTCGATAGTGCGTGTGTATGTAGGAGAAGCAACATGCAAGAAGGGCAAACCCGTAAAACCTCGTCCTTGAGCATTCTCGCCATCGCTGGGGTGGAGCCGTACCAAGAGAAGCCGGGCGAAGAGTACATGAACGTCGCCCAGTTGAAGCATTTCAAGCTTATTCTTGAAGCGTGGCGCAACCAGCTCAGGGACGAAGTGGACCGTACTGTATCGCATATGCAAGACGAAGCGGCCAACTTCCCGGATCCGGTAGACCGTGCAGCGCAGGAAGAAGAGTTCAGCCTTGAACTGCGTAACCGTGACCGTGAACGCAAACTGATCAAAAAGATCGAGAAAACGCTGAAGAAAGTGGAAGACGAAGATTTCGGCTACTGCGACTCCTGCGGCGTGGAGATCGGTATTCGTCGCCTTGAAGCGCGTCCGACTGCCGATTTGTGCATCGACTGCAAGACCCTGGCAGAAATCCGCGAAAAGCAGATGGCCGGCTAATACAGTTGTTACCGCTGCGGTGTGCGTTCATACGCACACCGCACAGAGAAAAGGGAACCTTTCCCCTCTGATATGCAAGAAAGTCATTATGTGGGGCGCTTTGCCCCATCGCCTTCCGGAGATCTGCATTTCGGTTCGCTGATTGCCGCTCTGGGAAGCTACCTCCAGGCTCGTGCCCAACGCGGGCAGTGGCTGGTTCGCATTGAAGATATTGACCCTCCGCGCGAAGTCGCCGGTGCGGCCGCCCGTATCTTATCCGCACTGGAACACTATGGTCTCCTCTGGGACGGCCAGGTCATCTATCAATCCCAACGTCACGAAGCCTACCGCGCAACCCTGGATCAACTGCAACAACAGGGGATTAGCTATTTCTGCAATTGCACCCGCAGTCGTATCCAGCAAATTGGCGGTTTGTATGACGGCCACTGCCGTGATTTGCATCTTGGCCCGCAGGGCACCGCTATCCGTTTACGTCAATCCGCACCGGTTTACGCCTTTCACGATCGCCTGCAAGGCGAGTTGCGGGCCGATCCGGCTCTGGCGCGAGAAGATTTTATCATTCGCCGACGCGATGGGTTGTTTGCCTATAATTTGGCTGTGGTGGTTGACGACCATTTCCAGGGCGTGACCGAAATCGTGCGCGGCGCCGATCTGATTGAACCGACGGTGCGCCAGATTGCGCTGTATCATCAGTTGCAGGCGCCGGTCCCCGCTTATGTGCATTTGCCACTGGCGCTGGGTGCGAACGGCATCAAGCTGTCGAAGCAAAATCATGCGCCCGCGCTGCCCGAAGGCGATCCTCGTCCGGTGCTGATCGCCGCGCTGAAATTTCTGCGTCAACCGCTGCCGGAAAGCTGGCAAGATCTTGACCTGCCGTTATTATTGAGCTGGGCTATAGCACACTGGAAGCTGGAAAATGTGCCCCGCCAGGTGGATGAAAACACATCGGCATTCTCAAAGGAGCCATGGTGAGCTATGATTAGCCGCTATTTTTTGTTAGCTCCATTTTTATCAGTCACTATCGAGGTGTACCATTTTTACCCGAGTAGCCAATTTCTGCCGTAAGGTACTAATCCGCGATGACAAGCTGCCCCGCGAGGATGCGCCGGTGAGCGATAAAAAGGTAATCCGCGAAGAAAGCGTGGTGGCTGAACAGCCTGCCGCGCCGCAACAACAACGGCACGCCGAAAGCGGCAGAGAAGCCCCTGTCCGCCGGCCGGCGCCGCGTAAGCGCCCACCTTTTCCCGCAGCTGAGGGAACCGGCCCCATGACCGTGATCCCACGCGATCAGCATTCAATCTCACGCAAAGACATCAGTGAGAATGCGCTGAAGGTGTTGTACCGCCTGAACAAATCCGGCTACGAAGCCTATCTGGTCGGTGGCGGCGTGCGCGATTTGTTGCTCGGCAAAAAGCCGAAAGATTTCGACATCACCACCAACGCCACGCCAGATCAGGTGCGCAAGCTGTTCCGCAACTGCCGCCTGGTCGGCCGCCGTTTCCGTCTGGCGCACGTGATGTTCGGGCCGGAAATCATCGAGGTTGCCACTTTCCGCGGCCACCACGAGCAGCAAACCCCGGAATCAGACAAGAATTCTTCCCAGCAGGCCCAAAATGGCATGCTGTTGCGCGACAACATCTTCGGTTCGATCGAAGAAGATGCTCAGCGCCGCGACTTCACCATCAACAGTCTGTATTACGGCGTGGCGGACTTCACCCTGCGTGATTACGTTGACGGTATGCGTGACCTGCAACAGGGCGTGATTCGCCTGATCGGCGATCCGGAAACCCGCTACCGCGAAGATCCGGTGCGCATGCTGCGTGCGGTGCGCTTTGCCGCCAAGCTCGACATGAGCATCAGCGACGAAACCGCCGAGCCGATCCCACGCCTGGCGTCGTTGCTGCATGAGATCCCGCCGGCGCGTCTGTTTGAGGAATCGCTCAAGCTGCTGCAGGCAGGTTACGGTTACCCAACCTATTTGAAACTGTGCGAATACCAGCTGTTCCAGCCGCTGTTCCCGCAGATAGCACGCCACTTCACGCCTAGCCATGACACGCCGATGGAGCGCATTTTGGTGCAGGTGCTGAAGAACACCGATTATCGGCTGCAGAACGACATGCGCGTCAACCCGGCGTTCCTGTTTGCTGCTATGCTTTGGTATCCGCTGCTGGAACATGCGCAGAAACTGGCGCAGGAAAGCGGGCTGGCGTATTACGACGCCTTCGCGCTGGCGATGAACGACGTGCTGGACGAACAGTGTCGCTCGCTGGCGATCCCGAAACGCATCACCACGTTGGTTCGCGATATCTGGCAGTTGCAGTTGCGCCTGTCTCGCCGTCAGGGCAAGCGTGCGCACAAGCTGATGGAACATCCGAAATTCCGCGCCGCTTATGATCTGCTGGCGCTGCGCGCCGAAGTGGAAGAAAACCAGGAAATGCTGCGTCTGACCGAATGGTGGGGCGAGTTCCAGGAAGCCACGCCGGCGCGCCAGAAAACCATGTTGAGCACTTTGGGTGACGACCCCGCGCCACGCCGCGCCCGTCAGCGTCGCCCTCGCCGCCGGACGCCGCGTAAAGAAGGAGCATAATGATCCGCGTTTATATCGCGCTGGGGAGTAACCTGGCGCAACCGCTGCAACAGGTAAAAGCCGCACTGGAGGCGCTGGAGCATCTTCCGCGCACCCGATTGATCCTTTGTTCGTCGTTTTACCGCACCAAGCCGCTGGGGCCGCAGAACCAGCCGGACTTTCTCAATGCGGTGGTGGCGCTGGATACCTTGCTGCCCGCCGAACAACTGCTCGATCATACCCAAGCGATAGAACGCAATCAGGGCCGTGTGCGCAAAGATGAGCGCTGGGGCCCGCGCACCCTCGATCTGGACATCATGCTGTATGGCGAGCAGGTTATTCATACCGATCGCCTGACAGTGCCGCATTACGGCCTGAAAGAACGCGAGTTCATGCTCTACCCGCTGGCGGAAATCGCCCCCGAGTTGGTGTTCCCGGACGGTGAGTCGTTGGCCAGTTGCCTGAAGCGCGTGCCGGAGAACGGCATGGAACTGTGGCATCAGCCCAAGCAAAAAGCCTGAATCGGGCGCAGCATGCGGCGCCCCCCTACAGCCTCACCTGAGCGACAAACCCGCCTTCTGCCCGGTTGGCAAAACTGATGCGCAGCCCGTGCAAACCGGCGATACGCTGCACGATAGATAACCCCAGCCCGCTGCCGGTTTGCTCCTGGCCCGGCGGACGATAAAAACGCTCACCCAGCCGTACCAGATGCTCCGCCGTTATCCCCGGTCCATTGTCTTCGACCGCCAGCAAACGCTCTGTAAGCCTCACAGTGACGGTGCCGCCCGCAGGCGTGTAACGTACTGCATTGTCCACCAAATTACGCACCAGCAGCGACAGCAGCAGCGCTTGGCCCTGTAACGGTGCCGGCATGCCCTGCTGTTCGTAACGCAACGTGACGCCGGCGGCGTGAGCATGACGATCCTGCTCCGCCAGCGTCATCGGCACTAGTCGGCTCCAGTCGACCGGCTCCAAATCGGCCAGATCCGACAGTGAATCCAGCCTCGACAGCGTCAGCAACTGATCGACCAAGCGAGTGGCACGATCGATGCTCACCGTCAGATTGTCCAGCGCATGTTCACGCATCGGCTCATCGTCACCGGCCAATTGCACCACTTCCGTCTGCACCCGCAGCGCCGCCAACGGGCTACGCAGCTCATGGGCAGCATCTGAGGTAAAACGCCGCTCACGCACCAGCAACGCATTGATGCGCGCAAACAGCGCGTTCAGCGCATCCACCAGCGGCCTGACTTCGGTCGGTACCTGACGCGCATCCAGCGGCGTAGCGTCGTCAGGCGCCCGCTTGCGCAGCCCGGCGGCCACCACGCGCAGTGGCCGCAGTTCACGCCCTACCATCAGCGCGATCAACAGCATCAGAATCGGCAACGTCACCAACCACGGCACCAGTTGCCCGGTTACCATACCCAGCGCCATATCCCGCCGGTAATCCCACTCCTGGCCGACCACGATACGATAGCGGCCGTCCGGGCTGGTCAGCCACAGCAGCCGCCAACTGTCGTCATCACCCCGCCGTTCGCCATCGGTAAAACCTTCACGCTCGCCGTCAAAGCGGAAATCCACGCCGCTTTCACCGTCATTGAGCAACATCTTGCCGTTACGGTCGAAGATGGCGAACGCCAACGCGTCGTCATCCTGCTTGCCTCGCTTACCGTGGTGCACCAGCTTCTTGGTTTTCGGCAGGCTACGCACGCTTTCGTCGGCCAGCAAATCGCCCAGATTGGCGGTCGCCAGACGCTTGGCAAACAGCATCTGCTGGGTATCAAACACTTCATTGATGTTGTTGCGCGTCATCATCCACGCCACCAGGCTGGCGGAACACCAGGTCACCAGCGCCAGCAGGCTGAAAATCAGGATCAACCGCAACCGCAAGCTGAGATGTTTCACTCTACCTCCCCCAACGTGTAGCCCACGCCGTGAATGGTACGGATAAAACCGTTACCTAACTTGCGCCGCAGGTGATGAATGTGCACTTCCACGGCATTACTGCTGACCTCGTCATCCCAGTTGTACAGTTTTTCCTGGATCAGCGACCGCGCCAGCACTCGTCCCTTGTTATGCAGGAACAGCTCCAGCACCGCCAGCTCACGCGGCGTCAAGGTTACCGGCTCGCCGTTGCAGCTCACGCTGCGAGTGGCCGAGTCAAACACCAGGTTGCCATGCACCAGTTGCGGCATCAGTTTGCCATGACGGCGGCGGATCAACGCCTGCAGGCGCGCCGCGACTTCCGTCAGGGCGAAAGGTTTGCACAGGTAATCATCGGCACCGCTCTGCAGGCCGCTGACCCGCTGCTCCAGCGCATCGCGCGCGGTAAGGATCAGCACCGGCACATCATGGCCGGCCTGGCGCCACTGGCGCAATAAATCCAGCCCATCCAGGCCCGGCAAGCTGAGATCGAGGATCACCGCATCGTAAGGTGCGCTTTCCAGCGCGCTTTTGCCGACCAACCCGTCGGTAAACCAGTCCAGATTAAAACCGAGTTTGGTCAACCCGGCCTTGATGCCGTCACCGATTAACTTGTCATCTTCTATCAGCAGAATTCGCATGCTCGTCCCTTTTTCGCCATTACATCACAAGGTTCTTAAGAACCCCTTAAGCTTCAGATCTGCGCTACCCACCCCGTTAGGGTTACAGTAGAATGACAACACTTTTTTGCAGCCAGGGCCCTGCGCGTACCGCGCGGCTCTATTCAGGAGACGTAGTGATGAAACCCACCACCGTGACCCATTTGCGCCAGTGGAAACAGGAGCAACGCAAGTTTGCTTCACTGACCGCCTACGATGCCAGCTTTGCTCAACTGTTTGAAGAGCAAGGCGTTAAAGTACTGCTGGTGGGCGATTCGCTGGGCATGACGCTGCAGGGCCACGACTCCACGCTGCCGGTCACCGTCGCCGACATCGCTTACCACACCCGAGCCGTACGCCGTGGCGCCCCGGCCTGCCTGCTGCTGGCTGACATGCCTTTCATGAGTTACGCCACCCCGGAACGGGCCTTCGCCAACGCCGCCGAACTGATGCAGGCCGGCGCCAATATGGTGAAACTGGAAGGCGGCAGTTGGCTGTGCGAAACGGTGAAAATGCTCACCGAGCGCGCCGTACCGGTATGCGGCCACCTCGGCCTGACGCCGCAGTCGGTGAACGTGTTCGGGGGCTACAAGGTGCAAGGCCGTGACGAGCTCGCCGCCAAACAACTGCTGGAAGATGCGCAAAATCTGGAGCTGGCCGGCATGCAACTGCTGGTGCTGGAGTGCGTACCGACCGAACTGGCGCGCAAGATCACCGAAGCGCTGTCCATTCCGGTGATCGGCATTGGCGCCGGCAACGTGACCGATGGCCAGATCCTGGTGATGCACGACGCCTTTGGCATTACCGGTGGCCATACGCCGAAATTCGCTAAAAACTTCCTGGCGCAAAGCGGCGATATTCGCCTGGCGGTGCAACAGTATATGCAGGAAGTGGAGCAAGGCGCTTACCCCGCTGAAGAACACTCTTTTAATTAAGCGATCGTTCCAGGAGCTATCAATGATTATTATCGAAACCCTGCCTTTGCTGCGTCAGCAGATCCGCCGCTGGCGCCAGGACGGCAAACGCATCGCGTTGGTACCGACCATGGGCAATCTGCACGAAGGCCATATGACGCTGGTTGATGAAGCCCGCGCGCGCGCCGACATCGTGGTGGTCAGCATTTTCGTGAATCCGATGCAGTTCGAACGCCCTGACGATCTGGCGCGCTACCCGCGCACCCTGCAGGAGGACAGCGAAAAGCTGACCCGCCGCAACGTCGACCTGGTGTTCGCACCGGCGCCGGCCGATGTCTACCCGCAGGGGCTGGAACAGCAAACCTATGTCGACGTGCCGGGCATTTCCACCATGCTGGAAGGCGCCAGCCGCCCCGGTCATTTCCGCGGCGTCGCCACCATCGTCAGCAAACTGTTCAATCTGGTTCAGCCCAATCTGGCCTGTTTTGGCGAGAAGGACTACCAGCAACTGGCGCTGATCCGCAAGATGGTGGCGGACATGGGGTACGACATCGATATCGTCGGCGTGCCGACCGTGCGCGCTAAAGACGGCCTGGCGCTCAGCTCGCGCAACGGCTACCTGACTGCCGAAGAACGCAAAATAGCCCCTCAGCTCAGCAAGATCATGAACGCATTGGCAGAACAACTCAGCAACGGCGAGCGCCACGTCGACGATCTGCTGGAGCAAACCGCCGCGCACCTGCGCGCCGCCGGTTTCACCCCGGACGAACTGTTTATCCGTGACGCGGACAGCCTGCAACCGCTGGGTGTTGAAAGCCAACGCGCAGTGGTACTGATGGCCGCCTGGCTGGGCAAGGCACGCCTGATCGACAACCAGCAGGTTGACCTGACGCTGTAAGCTACTTTTTGTGCAATCGTCACTGTTTCAGCCCCTCTGAAAGTAGACATGGAGGGACTTATCGGTGACGATAAACGCCGGATGGATGTTCAACCTCAATCGCCTGTGAAGGCTGATACTCAGTTAGGTAAAGTTATGATACGTACTATGCTGCAAGGCAAGCTGCATCGGGTGAAAGTGACTCAGGCCGACTTGCACTATGAAGGCTCCTGCGCCATCGATCAGGATTTCCTGGAGGCCGCGGGCATTCTGGAATATGAAGCTATAGATATTTATAACGTTGATAACGGTCAGCGTTTCTCGACCTACGCCATCGCCGCTGAACGCGGTTCGCACATCATTTCGGTCAACGGCGCGGCGGCACGTTGCGCCTGCGTGGGCGACAAATTGATCATCTGCTCTTACGTGCAAATGAGCGATGCCGATGCCCGCCAGCACCACCCGAAAGTCGCCTATTTCGAAGGTGACAACAACCTGCAACGCAAAGCGAAAGCCGTGCCGGTTCAGGTAGCCTGAGAATAAAAACGGGCGCCTTTCAGCGCCCGTTTCCTGTTATTGCACCACCACCGCCCCCGGCTTGTTGGCTATCCTGTCCGCCATGGTCTGAATGGAGTCGGTACGCAGAATATACAGCCGCTTCAGCGTATACGGATTATCCCCCGGCTTTACCTTACCCTGCACCGTGGTCACCGCCATGTGGAAACCGGCGTCTTTCGCCGCCTGTATCGCCCGCTGATTGTAGCCGCCAAACGGATAGGATACGTACAGCACGTGCGGATTAAACTGCGACAGCGCGCGGCGCGAACGCTCAAAATCGAATTCGATATTGTGCAGCGAACGGCTCAGCAGAATAGGCTGGCGGTTGCCGTCGGTACGGTGCAGGAAATGCGTATGTGACTGCACGTCGAACACGTCCTGTATCTGCTTCAGTTCGGAAATGCTCATAAACTGCAGCGAGTCCGGGTTCCACTTCTGCGGGTGGCGTTTGATGCGCGAAGAAATAATAAACGCCGTTGCGCGGAAACCGTAGTCCTTCAATACCGGATAGGCATAGCGATAGACCGACTTCAGCCCGTCATCAAAGGTCAACACCACCGCCTTGCCCGGCAGATTGATCTGATTCTTCAGGTAGGCTTCCAACTGGTACAGGGAAATGGTGTCATAACCGGCCTGCTTCAGGTAGGTCATCTGGTTGCTGAACGCCACGTCCGAAGTGGTGGTCGAGGTATGGCGGAAACGCTTGTTCTCTTCGTTTTTCAGCAGATGGTGGTAGGTCAACACAGGAATGCCGGTGTCGATTTCGCAATCCAGCTCGCTGATATAGCCCAGACGATCGCCAATATTGATCTCATACCAGGTATTGTTCAGCCGATCCTTCAGTTTGCCGATGATCGGATAACGCAGGTTCTCTTCCAGCACGCCAAACACTTCGCTGGCGTTATCCGCCTCGGTATAGACGTTGATCGCCTTCTGAGTGATCAGGTTCTGATTGGTCAGCGGCTTATTCAGCTCACCGAGATCGTCTTGCACCTGGCGAGATTTTTTGAGGTTGCGCACGTCGTCTTTATCGATAAACCCCGTGCCGTGACCAAACTTGAATTCGTAATATTCCGCATCCGCCGGGAACACCTGAATCAACTGCCCCTGCTTCACTTCTCCGACCGGGATAACATGCTCGCCAATCAGCGAATAAACCTCGCTGTCGCGTTGCGCTTCCATATATTCAGATTTAACAGCGCTGTCTTCCGACAACAAATTTGCCAGCGTCGCCGGAGAAGCGAGTGACATCAGGATGCCGAGTAGTCCAACCGCTATCTTGTGTGTAGACCGCATGGTTATGTTCTGCTTACGAGTGCGAATACCCGTCGCCTTTCAAGCCGCAGCGTTGTTACCTGCACTCACTCACCCCCAGTTACTTACTAAAGTAAGCGCCTGAGGATGAGTGAGTTGGCCGCCTAGCTGCAACTTGAAATTCATAGGGTATATAACAAAATGGAGAAAGTGTGGAGCGCCAGCATAGCACGATTTGAACATCGGGGAGAAAGGGGTTATGTGAGCAATTCTATTGATTTATGTGATGCCGGCTTCAGATCGATAACAGCGCCCCCGAACGCGGGTCCGGGGGCGTCAGTACATCAGGTGCGCAGGCCACGACCGCGCTCTATCAGGTACCAGGACAGCAGATAGAACACCAGGATAAACGCCACCAGCACCGCCATGGTCAGCACCAACGGCACATCACTGATGCCGAGGAAGCCGTAGCGGAAACCGCTGATCATATAGACGATCGGGTTCAGTTTGGACACCGCCTGCCAGAACGGCGGCAGCAGCGTCAGCGAATAGAAAACCCCGCCCAGATAGGTCAGCGGCGTCAATACGAACGTCGGGATCAGGCTGATGTCGTCAAAGGTAGTGGCGAACACCGCGTTGATCAGGCCCGCCAGCGAGAACAGGATTGCCGTCAGCAGCAGCGTGAGCACAATCACCCACCAGGCATGCACCTGAAGCGGCACAAAGAACAGCGAGATCACCGTCACCAGCACGCCGACGCAAATGCCGCGCGCCACGCCGCCGCCGACGTAACCGGCAATCACCACATGAGTCGGCACCGGCGCCACCAGCAACTCTTCGATATTGCGCTGGAACTTGGCGCTGAAAAACGACGATGCGACGTTGGCGTACGAGTTGGTGATTACCGCCATCATAATCAGGCCGGGCACGATAAACTGCATGTAATCAAAACCGTGCATATCGCCAATGCGCGAACCAATCAGGTTGCCGAAGATGATGAAATACAGCGTCATGGTGATCACCGGCGGCACCAGGGTCTGGATCCAGATACGGGCAAAACGGTTGATCTCTTTGGCCCAGATACTCTGTAAAGCCACCCAATACAAACGCGTCATGCTTTTTCTCCATTACCGTTAACCAGGGTGACAAACAGCTCTTCCAGTCGGTTAGCCTTATTACGCATGCTCAATACCTGCACCCCCTGCGCGCTGAGCTGAGCGAACAAGCCGTTCAGGCCCTGCTCGCGCATTACTTCCACTTCCAGCGTCGAGGTATCCGTCAGGCGGTTGCGATAGCCATCCAGCTTCGGCAAGGGGCTTTTGGCCGCCAAATCGAGGATAAAGGTTTCGGACTTCAGCTTGGCCAGCAATCCTTTCATTGAGGTGTTTTCCACCAGTTCCCCGTTCTGGATAATGCCGATATTGCGGCACAGCATTTCCGCCTCTTCCAGATAGTGGGTCGTGAGGATAATGGTCGTGCCCTGGGCGTTCAGCTCTTTCAGGAAGCCCCACATGGAGCGGCGCAGTTCGATATCCACCCCAGCCGTCGGCTCATCGAGGATCAGCAGCTTTGGCTGGTGCATCAAGGCGCGGGCGATCATCAGACGGCGTTTCATACCGCCGGAGAGCATGCGGGCGCGTTCATCGCGCTTGCCCCACAGATCCAACTGGGTCAGGTATTTTTCCGCACGCGCCAACGCTTCGCGCCGGGTCACGCCGTAGTAACCCGCCTGATTGACCACAATCTGCATGACGGTTTCAAACGGGTTAAAGTTGAATTCTTGCGGCACCAGCCCGAGTTGGCGCTTGGCGTTAACGATATCTTTATCGATGTCATAGCCGAACACCCGTACGCTGCCGGCCGTTTTGTTCACCAGCGAGCTGATAATGCCGATGGTGGTAGATTTTCCAGCGCCGTTTGGCCCTAACAGGGCATAAAAATCCCCCGCTTCGACGTTAAGATCGATCCCGCGCAATGCCTTGACGCCACCCGCGTAGGTCTTGGTCAACTGCGCTAATTCCAGTGCATAATTCATAAGTTAGAAAGTACCTTGTGACGATGAGTATGCTGCCGCGTCTTGTAATTAGAGATGATCTTATCATCAGCAGCGATTTCACTGAGGCGAATCCGTGCGGAAAAAAGCGTAACTGTTCCGATTTCCAAATTGTGACGCTTGTCCTATATTAGCCCAACGCAATCTGTTTGTTACAGGCCTATAACCCTCCATGAAAGAAATCGAAACGCTTATCGCCAACAACAAAGCCTGGTCGGCCAATATCAACCAGGAAGATCCAGACTTTTTTGAACGTTTATCCCAGGCGCAAAAGCCCCGCTTTTTATGGATAGGTTGCTCGGACAGCCGCGTCCCGGCAGAAAGACTGACCGGGTTGGAACCTGGCGAACTCTTTGTCCATCGCAATGTGGCAAACCTGGTGGTTCACACCGATCTTAACTGTCTGTCGGTCGTGCAGTATGCGGTGGATGTGCTGGAGGTTGAACATATCATCATCTGCGGCCATTTGGGCTGCGGCGGCGTAGAGGCCGCGGTGGAAAACCCGGAGCTGGGGCTGATCAACAACTGGCTGCTGCATATCCGCGACCTGTGGTACAAGCACAGTTCGCTGCTGGGCGAACTGGAACCGGAACAGCGCCTCGACGTGCTGTGTGAAATCAACGTGATCGAGCAGGTCTACAACCTGGGTCACTCCACCATTATGCAATCGGCCTGGAAACGCGGCCAGAAAGTGACGATTCACGGTTGGGTGTACGGGATTCAGGACGGACGGCTGCGCGATCTGGAAGTGGCTGCCACCAGCCGCGAGAGCCTGGAAATGGGGTATCGCAAGGCGATGTCCAAACTGCAGCAGGACAAGGGCGTAAAAGCCTAAAGCGTTATCTTGCTCTCAATGTGGGCGCGGCCAAGCCGCGCCCCAGCCGATTACTCGTCCAGCAGCACCACTTTGCCGACGTACGGCAGGTGACGATAACGCTGAGCGTAGTCAATGCCGTAGCCCACCACGAACTCGTCCGGGATCGAAAACCCGACGAACTCCACCGGCACTTCCACCTCACGGCGCTCGGGTTTGTCCAGCAAGGTACAGATCGCCAGAGATTTCGGCCCGCGCAGCGCCAAAATTTCGCGCACTTTATTCAGCGTATTGCCGGAATCAATGATGTCTTCGACGATCAGCACGTCTTTGCCGCGGATGTCTTCATCAAGATCCTTGAGGATTTTCACATCGCGGGTGGTGGACATGCCGCTGCCGTAACTCGAGGCAGTCATAAAGTCGACTTCGTGCGGCACTTCAATCGTGCGACACAGATCGGCCATGAACATGAAGGAACCGCGCAGCAGCCCGACCAACACCATATCACTGCCGCTATCGCGGTAATGTTCGGTGATTTGACGGCCAAGTTCGGCGATACGGGTCTTAACTTCCTGCTCGGAAATCATTACGTCTACAGTGTGTTTCATAGGTTTCAGGTCAGTTGCCGGAAGAAGGGCGCAGAGTTTAGCATAGCCTGAAGCCGGTGGCGACGCGAGTGCGCCGCCACTTCTGCTCTAGCCGCTTACGGTAAAGCCCATCATCATGCCGGTATCCTCATGCTCCAGCAGGTGACAATGCGCCATATAGGCATGTTCACTGCTAGCCGGATGATCGAAACGCACCAGCACTTCACTGCGCCACCCCTCGACGCGCACCGTGTCTTTCCAGCCGCTGCGGTGAGCCGCCGGCGGCTTGCCGTTCTCCGACAGGATGCGGAACTGGGTGCCGTGGATATGGAACGGGTGCAGCATCATGTCGCCTTCGCCGGACAGGGTCCATTTCTCGTACTTGCCGCGTTTGGCTTCAAACGCCGGTTTGGTCATATCAAAGGCCTTGCCGTTGATCTTATTGCCGTGGCTGAAGTCGAAAGCCTTGGCGCCATTATCCATACCCTGCATATTGCCATGATCCATGCCTTTCATGCTGCCATGATCCATGCCCTGCATATTGCCGTGATCCATGCCTTTCATGCTGCCATGATCCATACCGGCCATTCCGCCATCGCTGGTGCTCATGCTGCCGTGATCCATGCTCATCCCGGCCATCGCCTGATGGCCGTAACGATCCATCAACGCCTGCATGCCCAGCTTGTCCAACTGCGGGTCCATCATCAGTTGCAGCCAGCGCTCCTGAAGCCCGGCCAGCGGCGGCAGCGCCGGCAGTTTCACCAGGCTGTCCGGCATCGTTTTGATTCCCTGCGCCAGCGAAGGCTGAATGCGCAACACCGGCAGCGGCTGGTCGAACGGTGCCAGCGTCATGCCCATCTGTTTGACCGGCTGCGTGACGATGTCGAACGGCTTGCCGTCCGAGGCATCCACCAGCACTTCAAAACGTTCGCCCATCAGCATCGGCAATTCGGTCAGCTTCACCGGTTCGGCCAGGAATCCCCCGTCACTGGCGATAACGTATAGCGGCCGATTATCGCTGGCCGCCAGGTTCAGCGAGCGTGCATTGCAGCCGTTGAGAAAACGTAACCGCAACCAGCCGCGGGGTGCGACGTGCTGCGGATATTGGGCGCCGTTGGTGAACATACGGTCGCCGAACCAGCCAACTGCGGCGCTCATCACGTCCAGTTGGTATTCAATCTGTGCGTCTTTGCCCAAGCGTTTGTCCTGCAGGATCACCGGAATATCATCCAGCCCCCAGGTCTTCGGCAACGGCAGCTTACTGCTCTCGTCGTCTTCCAGCAGCACCAGCCCCGCCAGCCCCATCATCACCTGATGGCCGGTTTTGCCGTGGGTATGCGGATGGAACCAACAGGTGGCCGCGGGCTGTTCGACAGTGAAACTCACTCTGCGCGTGGTACCCGGTTGAATCAGCGCCTGCGGGCCACCATCGACATCGCCGGGGATTTCCAACCCGTGCCAGTGGACCGTGCTGGCCTCCGGCAAGCCGTTTTTGATATCGACCGTCACCGGTTTGCCGCGTTGCAGCCGCACCGCAGGCCCCAGCAGCGCTCCGTTGACGCCCCAGGTTTGGGTCGCTTTGCCCGGCAACCAGTTCATTTCACCGGTTTGCAGCGCCAGCGCGATTTTTCCCTGTGCGTCCGGCATCAACAGCGGTGGGATCGGCAACGCCGGCAACCCGGCTGCCCACGCGCTTCGGCTCCATAGCGGTAAGGCGCTTGCCGCGCCCAGCGCAGCGGTCAATTTGATAAAATCACGGCGTAACATCGCTGACTCCCTTTTCTCAGTGATATGTACCCTATGGCTTTCAAGTTCCAGCTCATTCATCCCCTGTCAATCGGGGCGCTGGCGCAGGTAATAACGCCGCAGCTTGAAAGACAACAGGTATAACTTTCATGCCAGACAGCCTAAACCCTCCCCTTAGCGGAAGGTCAAGCCTTTGCTGCCGGTTATGTTATCCGCAAGTAATAAAATTTGGTGCCTTTACAGGCAAGTGTGATAACGTTTGCAGACAATAAACAGGTCTATTTTCATGATGAAAAAAACAACGTTACTGGTGCTGCTGCTCACCATGCTGGGGTTCTCCAACGCCAGTCTGGCGCTCAATGAGTCTGAGGCGGAAGATCTGGCCGATCTGACGGCAGTATTTATTTATCTGAAAAACGATTGCGGCTACAACGACTTGCCCAACGCGCAAATCAAACGTGCCATCGTTTACTTCGCCCAGCAAAACCGCTGGGATTTGAGCAACTATAATAGCTACAACATGAAGGCGCTGGGTGAAGACAGCTATCGCGATCTCAGTGGCATCGCCATCCCTACCCCCAACAAATGCAAATCTCTGGCACGCGATTCGCTGAGCCTGCTGGCGTACGCCAACTAATCCCTTCTGCCTTCCGCTACCTCTGTTTGAAATTCAGCCGTGCATCACCAGGCAGAGTTAGCTATGATGTTGCGCCAATTTTTCATGGCCGTTATTACGGAGTTCCCGCACATGACCCAGAAAGAAATTTGGTATGAAACGCTGCATGCCAACTTCGGCCAGTACTTCTCGGTAGAGAATGTGCTGTACCGCGAGAAGACCGAGCATCAGGATTTGGTGATTTTTGAAAACCCGGTGCTGGGGCGCGTGATGGCGCTCGACGGCGTGGTGCAAACCACCGAGCGCGATGAGTTCATTTATCACGAAATGATGACCCACGTTCCGTTGCTGGCACATGGCCAGGCGAAGAAAGTGTTGATCATCGGCGGCGGCGACGGCGGCATGCTGCGTGAAGTCAGCCGCCATCGGGGCGTAGAGCAGATCACCATGGTCGAGATCGACGCCGGGGTGGTGGAGTTCTGCCGCCAGTATCTGCCTAATCACAATGCCGGCTCCTACGACGACCCGCGCTTCAAGCTGGTGATCGACGACGGCGTCAACTTCGTTAATCAGACCGATGAAAAATTCGATGTGATTATCTCGGACTGCACCGATCCGATCGGCCCCGGCGAAAGCCTGTTCACCTCGGCGTTCTACGAAGGCTGCGCACGCTGCCTGAACGAGGGCGGCATTTTTGTCGCGCAAAACGGCGTCTGCTTCCTGCAACAGGACGAAGCGGTCAACAGCCATGCCAAACTAAGCCAATATTTCAACGACGTCAGCTTCTATCAGGCGGCGATCCCGACCTATTACGGCGGCATCATGACCTTCGCCTGGGCGAGCCAAAACCCGGCGCTGCGTCAGCTCGATTTATCCGCCCTGCAACATCGCTTTAATCAAAGCGGCCTAAACTGCCGTTATTACAACCCGGCGATCCACGCAGGCAGCTTTGCCCTGCCACAGTACTTGCTCAACGCACTGAACGTCACACGTTAAGCGAGAAGATAAGGAGGTGAACCCAATTGCAAAAGCTAAAACTGCACGGCTTCAACAACCTGACGAAGAGCCTGAGTTTTTGTATTTACGATATTTGTTACGCCAAAACCGCAGATGACCGCGATGGCTATATCGCCTACATTGACGAGCAATACAACGCCAATCGCCTGACCGAGATCCTGAGTGAAACCTGCTCGATCATTGGCGCAAATATTCTGAACGTCGCACGTCAGGACTACGAGCCTCAGGGCGCCAGCGTGACCATATTGGTCAGCGAAGAACCGGTCGACCCGAAAGATGTAGATACTTCGGAACAGCCTGGCCCCCTCTCAAAGACGGTGGTCGCACACCTGGACAAGAGCCACATCTGCGTTCATACCTATCCGGAAAGCCATCCAGAAGGCGGATTGTGCACCTTCCGCGCCGATATTGAAGTGTCGACCTGTGGCGTGATTTCACCGCTGAAAGCGCTGAATTACCTGATCCACCAGTTGGAATCCGACATCGTCACCATGGATTACCGTGTGCGCGGCTTTACCCGCGACGTAAATGGCGTGAAGCATTACATCGATCATGAGATCAATTCGATCCAGAACTTTATGTCTGACGATATGAAGGCGCTGTACCACATGATGGACGTCAACGTTTACCAGGAGAACATCTTCCATACCAAGATGCTGCTGAAGGATTTCGATCTGAAGCATTACCTGTTTAACGCCAAGCCGGAAGCCCTGAGCGAGGCCGAGCGTAAAGAGATTACCGATCTGCTGTGGAAAGAGATGCAAGAAATCTATTACGGCCGCAATATTCCGCACTTGTAATGGGTTAAGGGTGCGGCCATACACACGCCGCGCCCTTACATTTAATAGTTGAGCATAAAAGAACGGTAGGCCTTCAGCACCGTGAGGAAGTCTTCGACGCCGCAGAATGAGAGGCTTTCTTCATCATAATAATTCATCCCCTCTTCCATCTCGTCGCCTTCAAACGCCAATAGATTGGCGCGGATCATCACCTCTTCACCGTCCATCAGCAATGTATATTCGTGGCCTTCCAACTGCCATTGACGCTCACTGCCTTTGACTTCCGCCGCCCCGGCTTCGATCCGATCCAGCAGGTTGAAGTCACCTTTGACTTCCTCATTGATCCAGTGGCCAATCGCTTCATGCCCCATCGAAAATCTGACCACCACCTGACCGGTCACGTCACGCAGAAATTCGTAATCCATAGCACGCCCTCCTGAGCCTTTTTCTTAGTGTAAACATTAATTCATGACTAACTCAGCGAGCGCTCGCAAAGTTGGCAACTGAGCAAAATAAAACGGGAGGCCAAGGCCTCCCGTTGAACAGTTGCGCAATATAGCGGCTTAAACGGCGGTTTGGAAGATCACGCCGTCGGCTTTTTCGGTGTACTGGCCCAGTTGGTCGAAGTTCAGGTAGCGGTAAGTATCCGCCGCCGTTTTATCGACCTGTTCCATGTACGTTTGATACTCGTCCGGCGTTGGCAAACGGCCCAGCAGCGAAGCAACCGCCGCCAGTTCTGCAGAGGCCAGATAAACGTTGGCACCGGTACCCAGACGGTTCGGGAAGTTACGGGTAGAGGTGGAAACCACCGTCGCGCCGTCGGCCACTCGCGCCTGGTTACCCATACACAGTGAACAACCCGGGATCTCGATACGCGCACCGCTCTTGCCGAACACGCTGTAATAGCCCTCTTCGGTCAGTTGAGCCGCATCCATCTTGGTCGGCGGCGCAACCCACAGGCGAGTCGGCAATTGGCCCTTGTGCTGGTCCAACAGCTTGCCGGCGGCGCGGAAGTGGCCGATGTTGGTCATGCAAGAACCGATGAACACTTCATCGATCTTGCTGTTAGCCACGTCGGACAGCAGGCGCGCGTCGTCAGGATCGTTCGGCGCACACAGGATTGGCTGAGTGATCTCTGCCAGATCGATGTCGATCACCGCAGCGTATTCCGCATCCGCATCGCCTTCCAGCAGTTGCGGATCCGCCAGCCATTTCTGCATACCCTGAATGCGGCGCTCCAGCGTACGGCGGTCGCCGTAACCTTCGGAGATCATCCACTTCAGCAGCACGATGTTAGAGTTCAGGTACTCTTCGATCGGTGCCTTATCCAGCTTGATGGTACAACCGGCAGCGGAACGTTCGGCAGAGGCGTCGGTCAGTTCAAACGCCTGCTCGACTTTCAGCTCCGGCAAGCCTTCGATTTCCAGAATACGGCCGGAGAAGATGTTCTTCTTGCCCTTCTTCTCAACGGTCAGCAGGCCCTGCTGGATCGCGTAGTAAGGAATGGCGTGCACCAGATCGCGCAGTGTGATGCCCGGCTGCATTTTGCCTTTGAAGCGCACCAGCACCGACTCGGGCATATCCAGCGGCATAACGCCGGTCGCTGCGGCAAACGCCACCAGACCGGAGCCGGCCGGGAAGGAAATACCGATCGGGAAACGGGTGTGGGAGTCACCGCCGGTGCCGACGGTATCCGGCAACAACATGCGGTTCAGCCACGAGTGAATAACGCCGTCGCCCGGACGCAGCGATACGCCGCCACGGTTCATGATAAAGTCCGGCAGCGTGTGGTGAGTGGTCACATCAACCGGTTTCGGGTACGCGGCGGTGTGACAGAACGACTGCATGACCAGATCGGCGGAGAAGCCCAGGCACGCAAGGTCCTTCAGTTCGTCACGGGTCATCGGGCCGGTGGTGTCCTGAGAACCTACGGAAGCCATCTTCGGCTCGCAGTATTCGCCCGGACGCACGCCGGCAACGCCACAGGCGCGGCCCACCATTTTCTGCGCCAGCGAGAAGCCCTTGTTGCTGGAGGCAACTTCTTTGGCGATACGGAACACGTCGCTGTGCGGAAGGCCCAGCGCTTCACGCGCCTTGGTGGTCAAACCACGGCCGATAATCAACGGGATACGGCCGCCGGCGCGCACTTCATCCAGCAATACGTCGGTTTTCAGTTCGAAGTTGGCTATCAGTTCGCCGGTTTCGTGGTTGCGCACTTCGCCTTTGTACGGGTAAACGTCGATCACGTCGCCCATGTTCAGCTCGGAAACGTCCACTTCAATCGGCAAGGCGCCGGCATCTTCCATGGTATTGAAGAAGATAGGCGCTATTTTACTGCCCAGCACCACACCGCCACCGCGCTTGTTCGGCACATACGGGATGTCGTCGCCCATAAACCACAGCACAGAGTTGGTGGCGGACTTACGGGAAGAACCGGTACCGACCACGTCACCGACGTAGGCCAGCGGGAAACCTTTCTTGTTCAGCAGCTCAATTTGCTTAATCGGGCCAACGCTGCCCGGCTGATCCGGCACTATGCCTTCACGTTCGTTTTTCAGCATCGCCAGGGCGTGCAATGGGATGTCCGGACGCGACCAGGCATCCGGCGCCGGCGACAGATCGTCGGTGTTGGTTTCGCCGGTGACTTTGAACACGGTAACGGTGATTTTTTCCGCCAGTTTCGGGCGTGACAGATACCACTCGGCATCGGCCCAGGACTGCATAATCTGTTTGGCGTGCGGGTTACCCGCCTTGGCTTTCTCTTCCACGTCGTAGAAGTTGTCGAACATCAGCAGCGTGTGGGAAAGCGCTTTGGCGGCGATAGCGGCCAGTTTTTCGTTATCCAGCGCGTCGATCAGCGGATGAATGTTGTAACCGCCCTGCATGGTGCCCAACAGTTCTACGGCTTTCTCGGGGGTAATCAGGGGAGAGGTCGCTTCACCTTTGGCGATGGCCGCCAGGAAACCTGCTTTGACGTAGGCGGCTTCGTCGACACCTGGTGGAACACGATTAATCAGCAGGTCTAACAGGAATTCTTCTTCGCCTTGTGGCGGATTCTTTAATGATTCAACCAGCGCTGCCATTTGGGTGGCGTCTAACGGCTTAGGGACGATGCCCTCTGCAGCACGCTCGGCTACGTGCTTACGGTATTCTTCTAGCACGACATTCTCCTCGCTCTCATTGTCATTTATTGTGCCTGGCGTTTATACCCGTCGTCTTTCAAGCCGCAGCGTTGTTACCTGCGTTCAGTTATGTGGCCCGTCCATGGGCCACACCCCTTCGGGGCCGCTGCGAGCAGCGTTCAAATCTGCTCCCGGCAGATTTGTCACCCCAGTTACTTACCTAAGTAAGCGCCTGGGGATGAACGAACTGGGCGCCTAACTGCAACTTGAAAGCCATAGGGCATATGTTCAAACCGGGTTTAGCGCACGGTGTTGGTGCCATTGATCCTGACGGGGCACTGCTGTCGATGTCCTGGCCTGTAAGGTACAGTGCCCGGTTCCGCTCAGCCAGCATATCAGGATTTGAAACGGTTGTTAATTCGTTCACATAAAAGCAACATTAAATCTTTGCTGAATCGTTGAGTACAGAGTAATCGGCTGTAACGCAGGCTAGCCGGGGCTGCAGGAAGGTTCCGTTCACATCATACATCAGCCTGACGAGCACAACACAATAACCATTCACTTACAATGGCTATTGATCGCGAATAGTAAAAATTGAGTGCGGAAGGCACAAAAAAACCGCCGTTAAGGCGGTTCTGTTGTTCCGTTCGGTGTTAGCAGACACCTTAGGGAATTCTTACATCGTTAAAGAACGATACAAGCGCTACCGAGCCAAAACATTGTGCGCAACATCGTTCAAAAAATCAACTAAACAATATTATCAATCTCGTTTTTTGGGTATTCTTTCTATGGGTCTGTTCTGCCCGTTTAGCAGCGGGTCATCGGGCTTGAGAACAGCGCTGCAACTACTGCGATACAGGCGCTACCGGGCGCTTGTTCCGCCGGGATTTTTCCGGTGAAGTCGCGGTGGTCGTGGTTCCACAAGGATCGCGCAATGAAAGGGAGTTCTTTGTTTATCCTGCTCATTGTACTGGGATCGGCGTTTGGCGTGAGCAAAGGCGGTTGGTCGGTTAACGGCAACAGCCTCACGTTGAACGTGATATTCCAGAACAAGTAAGCTACTGGCCGCTCATTGAGCGGCCTTTTACCTGAATGCCATCCATAAAAAAACGGCCCCTTTTCAGGAGCCGTTCGTTAACCGGTCAAACCAGCAGAATTACTTCTTCTTGGCTTTCGGGTTTGGCAGATCGGTGATGCTGCCTTCGAAGATCTCTGCCGCCAAGCCTACGGATTCGTGCAGGGTTGGGTGAGCATGGATAGTCAGCGCGATGTCTTCCGCATCACAACCCATCTCGATAGCCAGACCGATCTCGCCCAGCAGCTCGCCGCCGTTGGTGCCGACAATCGCGCCACCGATGATACGGTGAGTTTCTTTGTCGAAGATCAGTTTGGTCATGCCGTCTGCACAATCGGAAGCGATAGCACGGCCGGAAGCTGCCCACGGGAAGGTGGACGTTTCGTAGCTGATGCCTTTCTCTTTCGCTTCTTTCTCGGTCAGACCCACCCATGCAACTTCCGGCTCGGTGTAAGCGATTGATGGGATCACTTTCGGGTCGAAGTAGTGCTTCATGCCGGCGATAACTTCAGCGGCAACGTGGCCTTCATGCACGCCTTTGTGCGCCAGCATCGGTTGACCGACGATGTCGCCGATAGCGAAGATGTGCGGCACATTGGTGCGCAGCTGTTTGTCGACGCGGATAAAGCCACGCTCGTCAACTTCCACACCGGCTTTGCCCGCTTCCAGCAGTTTGCCGTTCGGCACACGACCGATAGCCACCAGCACCGCGTCGTAACGCTGCGGTTCTGCAGGCGCTTTTTTGCCTTCCATAGTGACGTAGATGCCGTCTTCTTTGGCTTCTACCGCAGTCACTTTGGTTTCCAGCATCAGGTTGAACTGCTTGCTGATGCGTTTGGTGAAGACTTTCACCACGTCTTTGTCGGCAGCCGGGATCACCTGGTCAAACATCTCGACCACGTCGATCTGTGAACCCAACGCATGGTATACGGTACCCATTTCCAGGCCGATAATACCGCCGCCCATCACCAGCAGACGCTCAGGGACGGTTTTCAGTTCCAGCGCATCGGTAGAATCCCACACGCGCGGGTCTTCATGAGGAATGAATGGCAGTTGGATCGGACGGGAGCCTGCGGCGATGATGGCGTTGTCGAAGTTGATGGTAGTAGGACCATTTTCGCCTTCAACGACCAGGGTGTTAGCGCCGGTGAACTTGCCCAGACCGTTAACGACTTTAACTTTACGGCCTTTAGCCATGCCAGCCAGACCGCCGGTCAGCTGATTGATGACTTTTTCTTTCCAGACGCGCACTTTGTCGATGTCGGTTTTCGGTTCGCCGAAAACGATGCCGTGCTCGGCCAGCGCTTTGGCTTCTTCGATCACTTTGGCAACGTGCAGCAGTGCTTTGGAAGGGATACATCCCACGTTCAGGCAAACACCGCCCAGCGTGGAATAACGTTCAACCAGAACGGTTTCAAGACCTAAGTCAGCGCAACGAAAGGCAGCAGAGTAACCTGCCGGGCCCGCCCCAAGTACCACGACCTGAGTTTTAATTTCAGTACTCATCATGACCTCTTAATTGATTGTCCGGCGGGTCAGACGTCATTTTTATTGCTAATCGATCTCATAACGCCCTTCATCCACCGGGACGCTTACACCGCGAGCAGTTTACAGAATTGTTAATAATCTGCAAAGCGCGTTCGAAGTGACCCGTGTCTCAACAATTTTGTCGAGTCATGCAAAAACCGACAAAACTGCTACTGAAGTAGTAAGGGCGCAGCATGCTGCGCCCTTTTTTCATTACATCACCAGACGGCGAATGTCAGCCAGCATATTGTTGATGATGGTGATAAAGCGCGCACCATCTGCACCATCAATAACACGGTGGTCGAAGGAGAGCGACATTGGCATCATCAGACGCGGCACGAACTCTTTACCGTTCCAGACTGGCTCCATAGCGGACTTGGAGACGCCCAGGATAGCCACTTCCGGCGCGTTGACGATAGGCGCGAAGTGAGTCGTCCCGATACCGCCCAGGCTGGAGATGGTGAAGCAACCACCCTGCATTTCGCCTGCGGTCAGCTTGCCGTCGCGCGCTTTTTTGGAGATAGCCATCAGCTCGCGGGACAGCTCAGTGATGCTTTTCTTGTTCACATCCTTGAATACCGGAACCACCAGACCATTTGGCGTATCAACCGCAACACCGATGTTGATGTATTTTTTCAGCGTCAGCTTCTGGCCATCTTCGGACAGAGAGCTGTTGAAGCGCGGCATCTGCTCCAGAGCGGCAGCGACGGCTTTCATGATGAACACCACAGGGGTGAACTTCACGTCCAGCTTACGTTTGGCCGCTTCATCGTTCTGTTGCTTGCGGAACGCTTCCAGATCGGTGATATCGGTTTTGTCGAAGTGAGTCACATGCGGGATCATCACCCAGTTGCGGCTCAGGTTGGCGCCCGAAATCTTCTGGATGCGGCCCAGTTCGACTTCTTCGATCTCACCGAACTTGCTGAAGTCCACTTTCGGCCATGGCAGCATGCCTGGCAGACCGCCACCGGCAGCAGCGGTTGGAGCCGCTTCCGCACGTTTGACCGCGTCTTTCACGTAAGTCTGGACGTCTTCGCGCAAGATGCGGCCTTTACGACCGGTGCCTTTCACTTTCGCCAGGTTTACGCCGAATTCACGCGCCAGACGACGGATGACCGGGGTTGCGTGCACGTAAGCGTCGTTCTCTGCGAACTCGCCTTTGCTTTCCGCTTTGGCAGTTGGAGCGGCCGCAGCGGCTTCCTGCTTGGCCGGAGCCGGTGCAGCTTCTGCTTTCTGGGCCGGAGCGGCGGCGGGTGCCGCGCCTTCAACTTCGAACACCATGATCAGAGAGCCGGTTTTCACTTTGTCGCCGGCGCTGATTTTGATTTCTTTCACGGTACCTGCGAACGGTGCCGGCACTTCCATAGAAGCCTTGTCACCTTCAACGGTGATCAGCGACTGCTCAGCGGCAACTTTGTCGCCCACTTTCACCATCACTTCGGTCACTTCTACTTCGTCGCCTCCGATGTCCGGCACGGCAACGTCTTTGGCAGCGGCGGCAGCCGGTGCGGCTGGGGCCGCAGGGGCTTCAACCGCAGCCGGAGCGGCAGCAGAAGCTGCGCCGGCCACTTCGAAGACCATGATCAGGGAACCGGTTTTCACTTTGTCGCCGGCGCCGATTTTGATCTCTTTCACGATGCCCGCAAAGGGTGCAGGGACTTCCATGGAAGCCTTGTCGCCTTCCACGGTGATCAGGGACTGCTCGGCTTCCACCTTGTCGCCCACTTTCACCAGGATCTCGGTCACTTCAACTTCGTCGGCACCGATGTCCGGTACCGCAACGTCTTTGGCAGCAGCGGCAGCCGGTGCAGCAGCAGGTGCTGCGGCCGGTTTTTCTTCCGCTTTGGCGGCTGGTGCGGCAGCTGCCGCACCTTCTGCTTCAAAGATCATCAGCAGTTTGCCGGTTTCGGTTTTATCGCCGACGGAAACCTTGATCTCTTTCACCACGCCCGCTTGCGGGGACGGGACTTCCATGGAAGCTTTATCACCTTCAACGGTGATCAGCGATTGTTCAGCTTCGACTTTATCGCCCACTTTCACCAGAATTTCGGTGATTTCCACTTCGTCTGCACCGATGTCCGGTACCTTGATTTCGATAGACATTCTTCTGTACCTCTTATGCCAGACGCGGGTTAACTTTTTCTGGGTTGATGTCGAATTTCTTAATCGCATCAGCTACCACAGAAGCTTCGATTTCACCGCGTTTAGCCAGTTCACCCAGAGCAGCAACCACAACGTAAGAAGCATCGACTTCAAAGTGGTGACGCAGATTTTCGCGGCTGTCTGAACGACCGAAGCCGTCAGTACCCAGAACGCGATAATCGCTGGCTGGAACGTAAGTACGAACCTGTTCTGCGAACAGCTTCATGTAGTCGGTAGACGCAACCGCAGGCGCTTCGTTCATCACCTGAGCGATGTAAGGCACGCGTGGGGTTTCGGTTGGGTGCAGCATGTTCCAACGCTCACAGTCCTGGCCATCGCGCGCCAGTTCGGTGAAGGAAGTCACGCTGTAGATGTCAGAACCAACACCGTAGTCTTTCGCCAGGATCTGCGCAGCTTCACGCACGTGACGCAGAATGGAACCTGAACCCAGCAACTGCACTTTACCTTTGCTGCCTGCCAGAGTTTCCAGCTTGTAGATACCTTTACGGATACCTTCTTCTGCACCCTGCGGCATGGCCGGCATGTGGTAGTTTTCGTTCAGCGTGGTGATGTAGTAGTAGACGTTTTCCTGCGCGTCGCCGTACATGCGGACCAGGCCGTCATGCATGATTACAGCCACTTCGTATGCGTAAGCCGGATCGTAAGAGATACAGTTAGGGATAGTCAGAGACTGAATGTGGCTGTGGCCGTCTTCGTGCTGCAGACCTTCACCGTTCAGGGTGGTACGGCCTGAAGTCCCGCCGATCAGGAAGCCGCGCGCCTGTTGGTCGCCCGCTGCCCAGCACAGGTCACCGATACGCTGGAAACCGAACATCGAATAGTAGATGTAGAACGGAATCATCGGCAGATCGTTGGTGCTGTAGGAAGTCGCCGCGGCCAGCCATGAAGAAGCTGCGCCCAGTTCGTTGATGCCTTCCTGCAGAATCTGGCCTTTCTCGTCTTCTTTGTAGTAAGCAACCTGCTCACGGTCCTGCGGAGTGTACTGCTGGCCGTTCGGGCTGTAGATACCGATCTGACGGAACAGACCTTCCATACCGAAGGTACGGGCTTCGTCGGCGATGATTGGCACCAGGCGATCTTTGATCGACTTGTTCTTCAGCATCACGTTCAGGGCACGTACGAAAGCGATAGTGGTGGAGATTTCTTTGTTCTGCTCTTCCAGCAGCGAGCTGAAGTCTTCCAGAGCCGGCATTTCCAGCTTCTGGGTGAAGGCCGGCAGACGAGTCGGCACATAACCTTTCAGCGCCTGACGGCGTTCGTGCAGGTATTTGTACTCTTCAGACTCTTTCTCGAAGGTGATGTACGGCAGTTTTTCGATGTCAGCATCGGCAACCGGCACGTTGAAACGATCGCGGAAGTGGTGAACCCCTTCCATGTTCATTTTCTTCACCTGGTGAGCGATGTTTTTACCTTCCGCGGTTTCACCCATGCCGTAACCTTTGATGGTATGGGCCAAGATAACGGTTGGTTTGCCTTGGGTGTCCTGCGCTTTTTTCAGTGCAGCAAAGACTTTCTTCGGATCGTGACCACCACGGTTCAGCGCCCAGATTTCGTCGTCGGTCATGTCTTTGACCAGAGCGGCGGTTTCCGGGAAGCGGCCGAAGAAGTGCTCGCGTACGTAAGCGCCGTCTTTGGATTTGAAGGTCTGGTAGTCGCCGTCCAGGGTTTCGTTCATCAGCTGGATCAGTTTGCCGCTGGTGTCTTTACGCAGCAGCTCATCCCAACGTCCGCCCCAAATCACTTTCAGAACCTGCCAGCCTGCACCGGCGAAGATGCCTTCCAGCTCGTTGATGATCTTGCCGTTGCCGGTGACCGGGCCATCCAGACGCTGCAGGTTACAGTTGATGACGAAGACCAGGTTGTCCAGTTTTTCGCGGGTAGCGATGGTGATCGCGCCCTTGGATTCAGGTTCGTCCATCTCGCCGTCGCCCAGGAAGGCGTAAACGGTTTGAGCGGAGGTGTTCTTCAGGCCACGGTGCTCCAGATATTTCAGGAACTTCGCTTGATAGATGGCGCTGATTGGGCCCAGGCCCATGGAAACGGTCGGGAACTGCCAGAATTCCGGCATCAGTTTCGGATGCGGGTAAGAAGACAGGCCTTTGCCGTGAACTTCCTGACGGAAGTTGTTCATTTGGTCTTCGGTCAGGCGGCCTTCAAGGAAGGCTCGTGCGTAAACACCTGGAGAGATGTGGCCCTGGAAGTAAACCAGATCGCCGCCGTCTTGCTCGTTGCGCGCACGGAAGAAGTGGTTGAAGCAGACTTCATAGAAGGTCGCGGAAGACTGGAAGGAAGCCATGTGGCCGCCCAGGTCCAGATCTTTCTTGGATGCACGCAGAACGGTCATTACCGCGTTCCAGCGGATGGCTGAACGGATACGACGTTCCAGATCCAGGTTGCCTGGGTAAGCAGGTTCGTCTTCCACCGCGATGGTGTTGACGTAGTTGTTGGCGGCAGCACCGGCTGCAACGCTAACACCGCCTTTACGGGCTTCACCCAATACCTGATCAATCAGAAACTGAGCTCGCTCAACACCCTCTTCACGGATGACCGATTCGATCGCCTGCAGCCAGTCGCGGGTTTCGATCGGATCCACGTCATTGTTTAAACGTTCTGACATGGTGGTATTCCTTATCTGTCTAATGGTTTGTTTGGAGCCTGTCTTCCTGTGTTCTGAAGCAAAACACACGAAGACAGGCCCATCAGTTTAGTTGCCGCGTAAATGCTTAAATAAGCATTCCGAACGTAAACCCCGCAGGCTGGTGTACCCTGAAGAGAAACGTTCTTAATCCTTGCGTTGCTGGAGACGCCGCAGCGATCTCTCGCGCCGGGTATGTTCCCGACTGAGATCCAGCAATATTTCCTCGATAAACGCCAAATGGCGGTGCGAAGCTTCGCGGGCCCTTTCCGGCTCGCGTGCCACAATCGCCTCAAAAATCCCGGCGCGGTGGCTGCTCACTTTTGCCAACATCTCACGGCGCGAGTAGAGCAATTCAAAGTTCTGACGCACGTTCTGTTCCAGCATCGGCCCCATACAGCGTAACAGGTGCAGTAACACAACGTTGTGGGCAGCTTCGGTCACGGCGATTTGGTATTGCATGACCGCGTCGGCTTCTGCGTCGAGATCGCCGCTGTCCTGGGCCTGCTGAATCACAATATGGCAATCGCGGATGCGCGCCAGATCTTCGTCGGTACCGCGCAGCGCCGCATAATAGGCAGCGATGCCTTCGAGGGCATGACGAGTTTCCAACAGATCGAATTGTGATTCAGGATGGTCGGCCAGCAGTTCAGCCAGCGGATCGCTGAAGCTCTGCCACAGATTAGTTTGTACAAAGGTGCCGCCGCCCTGACGGCGCAGGAGCAGCCCTTTAGCTTCCAGGCGCTGGATGGCCTCTCTCAGAGAAGGACGGGAAACATCAAATTGTTTCGCCAGTTCGCGCTCCGGTGGCAACTTTTCGCCTGGACGCAACGTTCCCTCGAGGATCAGGTGTTCGAGCTGCTGCTCGATAACGTCTGACAACTTGGGTTGGCGGATTTTGCTGTAGGCCATGGGTGAATTCTTCTCTGCGAATGGCGCGGAGTCAATTGGTAATACCAATTTCAAAAACGTGACCGTAAAGTAACAAAGTATTCACCTCCTGTCCATATGAGCCTCGTTCGAAATCATGATTCCCCGCACATTTTAACACCTCGATATCCGGTTAACACTTCGCTATCCGGCCTGCTGCAAACCGGTAACTCACCGTTGGTAATACCATTTACGAGGTAGGTTTCTGATTTAACGTTTTAGAGGCTGCGCCTCGTCAGGAAGACTGAAGCATCAAAAGCAGAATTTTATTGCATGTTTATTAAGCTTTAACGAATAGCTATTTGCGGCGTATATCCGGCATATAACTGATTACTACTTCACCACCACCAAGGATTCATATCTAAGTTATTTCTGCGCATTATGTGATTTGCTGCTTATTTCGTGCATCGGATCCCCTCTGTCGTCACACAACCCGCATTTTGTTTCCTAAACTGCTGAAATCTTAATCACTCACAGAATAAAGCAGGTGCAAACTGACGCGCATAACATTATTCTTTGCCAAACGGTAGCGGCGCCGTGGAATTAATAGCTATAACGCCGTAAATAAAACAAAACACACATCGTAACCACTGCTTTACAGCATGTGAGTATTCTGCAACGACAGAGGGTTTCATTGATGGATGGTCAACAGCAAGGCGACCAGCTGAAACGCGGCCTGAAAAACCGCCATATTCAGCTTATAGCCCTAGGTGGCGCAATTGGTACCGGGCTGTTTCTCGGTATCGCTCAAACAATAAAAATGGCCGGCCCGTCGGTCATTCTCGGCTATGCCATTGGCGGCTTCATCGCGTTTCTGATTATGCGCCAACTGGGTGAAATGGTGGTGGAAGAGCCGGTTGCCGGTTCTTTCAGCCACTTCGCCTATAAATACTGGGGCAACTTCGCCGGCTTCGCTTCCGGCTGGAACTACTGGGTGCTGTACGTGCTGGTGGCGATGGCGGAACTGACCGCGGTCGGCATCTATGTTCAGTACTGGTGGCCGGAAATCCCGACCTGGGTGTCCGCCGCGGTGTTCTTCCTGGCGATCAACGCCATCAACCTGGCGAACGTGAAAGTGTATGGCGAGATGGAGTTCTGGTTCGCCATTATCAAAGTGGTGGCGATTATCGGCATGATCGTGTTCGGCGCCTACCTGCTGTTCAGCGGCATGGGCGGCCCGGAAGCCACCGTAACCAATCTGTGGGCGCAGGGCGGGTTCTTCCCGAACGGCATCATGGGGCTGGTGATGGCGATGGCGGTAATCATGTTCTCGTTCGGCGGTCTGGAACTGGTGGGCATCACCGCCGCCGAAGCCGATAACCCGCAGAAAAGCATCCCTAAAGCCACCAATCAGGTGATCTACCGCATTCTGATTTTCTATATCGGTTCATTGACCATTCTGCTGTCGCTGTACCCGTGGGGCAAAGTGGTTGAAGGCGGCAGCCCATTCGTGCTGATCTTCCACGCGCTGAACAGCGACGTGGTGGCAACGGTGCTGAATATCGTGGTATTGACCGCAGCGCTGTCGGTCTATAACAGCTGCGTATACTGCAACAGCCGCATGCTGTACGGCCTGGCGCAACAGGGCAACGGCCCGAAAAGCCTGCTGAAAGTCGACGGCCGCGGCGTGCCGGTGATCGCCATCGGCGTGTCCGCCATTGCCACCGCCTTCTGCGTGCTGATCAACTACCTGATCCCGGGGCGCGCCTTCGAGCTGCTGATGGCGCTGGTGGTATCGGCGCTGGTGATCAACTGGGCGATGATCAGCCTGGCGCACCTGAAGTTCCGCGCGGCCAAGAACCGTGAAGGCGTAGAACCGAAGTTCAAGGCATTCTGGTATCCGTTCAGCAACTACCTGTGCCTGGCGTTTATGGCCGGTATTCTGGTGATCATGTACCTGACGCCAGGTATCCAAATCTCGGTGCTGCTGATCCCGGTATGGGTGGCGATTCTGGCCATCGGCTACGTCATCAAACAGCGCAGCCAGCGTACGGCGAGCACCGCCAGCCGCTGATAAACCGCGTTAAAATCAACATGGCCCGCAAATGCGGGCCATTTTATTGCCCTGCAATTTTGCAAACTGGCTCACAGTTTCTTCGCCACGCCCGGTTTGTCCATCTCTACAACCAATAGTTTCTGATAACTCGCCCCCTGCCGGGACAATAATCGTTGCCACTCAGTCAGATCCTGCCGCCACGGAGAAAATGTCCATGAAGAGCAATGCCCTATCGATAAAAGAAAAGATTGGCTATGGCATGGGAGATGCCGGCTGCAACATGATCGGTGGCGCGATTATGTTGTTTCTCAATTATTTCTATACCGACATCTTTGGATTGACTCCGGCGCTGGTCGGCATTCTGCTGCTCTCGGTTCGGGTGCTGGATGCGGTTACCGATCCTATTATGGGCGCCATCGCCGATCGTACCCAAAGCCGCTGGGGGCGCTTTCGTCCCTGGTTGCTGTGGGTATCCCTGCCCTATGTATTATTCAGCGTGTTGATGTTTACCACGCCGGAATGGAGCTACAACAGCAAGGTCGTCTATGCCTTCGCCACTTACTTCTTGATGTCGCTGACCTACACCGCCATTAACATTCCCTACTGTTCATTAGGCGGCGTAATCACCTCAGATCCGCAAGAGCGGGTATCTTGCCAGTCATACCGTTTTATTCTGGTCGGCATTGCGACGCTCATCCTCTCGCTAACCCTGCTGCCGATGGCCGACTGGTTTGGCGGCGCCGACAAGGCGCGCGGCTATCAGATGGCGATGGGCGTACTGGCGCTGATCGCCCTGTTCATGTTTCTGTTCTGCTTTGCCACAGTCAAAGAGCGCATACGCCCGGCCGTGCCGACCCACGACGCGCTCAAGTCCGATCTGAAAGACGTGTGGAAAAATGACCAATGGGTACGCATTCTGCTGCTGACCTTTTGCAACGTCTGCCCCGGGTTTATCCGCATGGCGGCCACCATGTATTACGTGACCTACGTCATGCAGCAGTCAACCTCATTCGCCAGCCTGTTTATCGCGCTGGGCGTAGTCGGCATGATGATCGGCAGCGCATTGGCGAAGCCGCTGACCGACCGCTTCTGCAAACTGAAAGTGTTCTTTTGGACCAATATCGTGCTGGCGGCGTTTTCCTGCGGTTTTTACTTCCTCAACCCTCAGTTGACCTCATTAATCGTGGTCGCCTATTTCCTGCTGAATATCTTGCACCAAATCCCTTCACCGCTGCACTGGTCGTTAATGGCCGACGTGGACGACTATGGCGAGTGGAAAACCGGCAAGCGTATCACCGGCATCAGCTTTTCCGGCAATCTGTTCTTCCTGAAGGTCGGGCTGGCGGTAGCCGGCGCCATGGTCGGCTTCCTGATGTCGTATTCCGGTTATCAGGCAGATGCGGCCAGCCAAAGCGCCAGTGCACTGAATAGCATCGTATTGTTGTTCACCGTGATCCCGGGCATTGGCTATCTGATCACCGCAGGCGTAGTGCGCCTGCTGAAGGTCGATCGCCAACTGATGCAGCAGATTCAGATCGATTTGGAAAAGCGCCGGGTCAATTACCAGGAGCTGACCGACTATCGTGAGCAGCAGCTAGAAACCAAACACCCGTAAGGAGCCCGTAATGCGAGACTACCCTAATCCCTTTATCGAACAGCGGGCCGATCCCTTTATTTTGCGCCACAGCGATGGTTATTACTATTTCACCGCCTCGGTGCCGGAATACGATCGCCTGGAGCTTCGCCGGGCGCGCAGCCTCGACGAACTGCCGCAGGCCACAGCAAGGGTCGTATGGCGAAAGCCGCAGCAAGGGCCAATGAGCGCGCTGATCTGGGCGCCGGAACTGCACTTTATCGACGGCAAGTGGTATTTGTATTTTGCCGCCGCCCACAGCCCCGACATTGCAGATGGCCTGTTCCAGCATCGCATGTTTGCGCTGGAATGCAGCGCAGCCAACCCGTTAACCGGGGAATGGGTAGAAAAAGGCAGGGTATACAGCCACATCGACAGCTTCTCCCTCGACGCCACCCATTTTGAGCATCGCGGCAAACATTATTACTTATGGGCGCAAAAGGATCCGGCCATCAGCGGCAACTCCAATCTTTACCTGGCGGAGATGGAAAACCCGTGGACGCTAAAGGGCAAACCGGTGCTGCTCAGCAAGCCGGAGCTCCCCTGGGAAATCGTGGGTTTCGAGGTGAATGAAGGACCTGCGGTGATTACTCATGGCCAACGGATATTTATCAGCTACTCCGCCAGCGCCACCGATGAAAATTACTGCATCGGGCTGCTCTGGGCCGATATCGATAGCGACATCACCGACGCAGCCCAATGGCACAAGGCCAGCCAACCGATATTCCGCACCAGCGCCAAAAACCGCCAATTCGGCCCCGGACACAACAGCTTTACCCTCGACGAGCAGGGCCGGGATCTGTTGGTTTACCATGCACGCAATTACACGGAAATCGAGGGCGATCCGCTCTATGACCCCAATCGTCATGCACGGATTAAGCCGATAACGTGGGATGAAGAAGGCATGCCGGTATTGGGTGAACCCCCGGCGGATAATCGCGAGTAGAATAAAAGGGGCTCAGCACGCTGAGCCCCTTCTTGATCAAGGCTGATTTCGCAGCTTCTTCACCTGCTCGGCTGTCACATCCGCCGGCAACCCACCCCAGGTGACCCGCAGATAGTTCACCAATTCCGCCACTTGCGCATCGTCCAGCCGCGCACCAAAGGCCGGCATGCTCTGCATGCTTTCACCGTTGGGGAACTGCTGCGCCGGCAAACCGTCCAGCACCGAGACAATCAGGTTTTTAGCGTCCGGCTGGCGCAGCGTAGCGTTATCGCGCATCGCGACCGCCACATGCGGTTTACCCTCGCCTTCACGTGCATGACAACCGGAACACTGATCCAGATAGCTGATGCGCCCGGCATCGCTGCCCTGCCCAACTTTTACCGGCAGCGCGGCCGGCGGTTGCTCACCCATCAGATAGGTAGCCAACGCCTGATGGTCTTCCGGCGTCAAATGACGCGTGCTGAGATCCACCACCATATGCATTTCGCTGAAGGCGCTGCCCTGCGGCGCAATGCCGGTTGCCAGGAAGCGGTTCAGGTCGTCCGGCGTCCAGCCGCGTTGCGCCAACCCGTGCGGAGTGATGTCCGGCGCCATAAAGCGCCCCAGTTCGCCGCCCTGCATCGGTTTCCCGAGATCCATCTGGCCCAGCATGCCGCGTGGCGTATGGCACTCCCCACAGTGGCCCAGCGTATCCGCCAGATAGCGGCCACGTTGCCACTGCGCCGAAGTCCCCTGCGAACTGGCCGGCAGCGGATCCTGGTTGCGGAACAACAGGTTCCAGCCAATCAGCGCCATGCGCTGGTTGAACGGGAACGGCATGGCATTTTCCGGGATGGCGACGTCCACCGCCGGGCGCGTCATCAAATAGGCATAAATATCATCGGCATCCTGGCGCGAAATCCCTTTATACGAGGTATAAGGCATCGCCGGGTAGAGATGGCGCCCGCCCGGTGCCACGCCCTGGGTCAAGGCCAGGAAGAAGTCGTCTTTGGTCCAACGGCCAATGCCGTGGTCGGCCGACGGCGTCAGGTTACTGCCATAAATAGTGCCGAACGGCGTATCCAACGGATAGCCGCCCGCCAAAGGCGCGCCGCCGCTGGCGGTATGGCAGGCTGCGCAGTCGGCGGCCTGGGCCAGATAGCGCCCCCGGACGATTTGTTCGGCGCTGGCGGTCACCTGCTGCACCGGACCGTCGTAGCGGCGGTTTTCCCGCCACCACAGCAGGGCGATAACGATAATCGCCACCAGCAGAATCAACAGTGCGAGACGTTTTTTCATCGCGCCGTCTCCTTCACCAGACCCGGCGTCTTCAGTACCACGTCGCGCACCGCTTCGTAGTAGCGCACATAACCGGTACAGCGGCAGATATGGTTGTCCAGCGCTTGCTCGATGGCGCTTTCCAGTTGATCGCGCGCAATGGGCTCACGCTTGAGCTTTTCCACAAAAAGGGTGGCGGCGTTGACGAAGCCCGGCGTGCAGTAGCCGCACTGGAAGCTGTAATGTTCGAGAAAGGCCTGCTGGATCGGTGAAAGCTCGACCACCTCGCCGTGTTCATCCACCCTGGCGTGCCCTTCGACGGTGCGCACTTTCTTGCCGCTGAAAAAGTGCGCGCCGGTGATGCAGGTGCGCACTTCCTCACTGGTGCCGCTCGGATGATCGACAATCGCCACGCAGGCGTGACAAATGCCCTGCCCGCAGCCCAGGCGCGAACCGGTCAGATCGAGATATTCATGCAGGAAGTCGATCATCATCAGCCCTTCCGGCACCTCGATCGGGCCATACTGTTTATCGTTGACGGTCAGGGAGATCGGCTGGGTTTTAATGCTCATTGTAATACCTCACGAATATTTTCTGCACGAACGGGCAAATCACGGAAACGGTGGCCAGTGGCATGGGCGATAGCGTTAACTAACGCGGCGACCACCGGGATCATCACCACTTCGGCCATGCCTTTTGGCGGATCGGTTTCCGACAGCGCGGGCAGGATGTCGCCGGTTTGCTTCCAGACCGCCACATCGCTGGCTCGCGGCAGGTGGTAACGGTTAAAGTTCCAGGTACCGTTACCCGGCCCGTCTTCGTACAAGGGTAAATATTCGTGCAACGCATGGCCGATGCCCATCGCCAGCCCGCCCTGCAGCTGGCCGGAAACCAGCTCAGGCACAATCAGGTTGCCGCACTCCATGATCGAATGATGGTTAAGCAGCTCCACCTGGCCGGTGGCGATATCTACCGCCACTTCCGCCAAGGTGCCGACGGCGCTGTAATAGGTCACCGCCGCGTTATTGCGCTGGGTCGGAGGATAATAGACCTGGGTGCGCGGCAGCGTTTTGAACTCGCCATTGGCATTGCGTACCGCCAACCCGTCGATCGGCAGGCGCTCACCGTTACCGCTCAGCGTGAAATCCGCCTCCGCCCACTGCCAGCGGTTAAACACGTGCACCGCCGCACCGGTGATACCGCCCATCTGGTAGGCTTTTTTCGCCAACATATCCAGGCTCAACACCGCCATGCCGGCGGCGGTCAGCCCGCCTTCTACCCAGCGCGCGTCCTCTCTGCGCACCACCAGCGGCGCCGCCTGGCCACCGCCGATACCCGCCTGCCACAGCGCCATCGCCGCCGGCCACAAACCGTGATTGAAGATCAGCCGGGCCGCTTCGCGCGTGCTGTGGGAAAAGTAATACGCCGAGTTGCTGGCGCTGGACGGCGAACAGTAGCTTGGCGTCCAGGCTGGGTTGGTTTGCAACTGATCCTGCTCGGCCTGCGACATGATGTAAGGATCGCCGCTGGCGATCATCGGCAGCACTGACCAGTCGGTCACCGAAAAGTGCGCCTCATCCGCCGGTTTGCCCAGCCACTGCGCGCACAGCACCGACTGTGAAGTCGACATGCCGGTCCCCATCTCTGCGCCGCTGTGATACAGCATGATGCGCCCGTCTTCCCCCAGCTCGACGCGAGCAAAGGAGGTTTCCGCCCCGGTGCCGAAGTCTTTTTGCACGCAACCGAAGCCGACGCCATAACGTTTGCCCGGATGCCGGCTCTCAAACTCTGCCTTACGCTGGGCGCGTTGCAGCCACATCTCGTGCTTCGCCGCCTTCTCCAGCACTTCATCGGCACGAATAGCGCCGGCAGGAATAGCGCCCTGGGTGTTTTTCATCCCGGACTTCAGTACGTTGCGCAAACGGAATTCGATCGGGTCAATCTTGAGTTCGGCAGCCAGTTCGTCCACCATCATCTCGGTGGCGGCCATGCTTTGCAGCGTGCCGTAGCCGCGTGCCGAACCGGCGTCGATAGCACGCGAAGCCAATCCCACCGCCGACAAATCGCTTTTCGGGAAGTAGTAAATCGATTGTGCCGCCGTCGCCGCCACCATCACCACCGACGGCGTAAAGTTGCTGCGGCCACCACCGTCTGCCGTCATCTCAGCGTGGAATGATTGCAGCACGCCGGTTTGGCGATTGACCGCAATACGGTAGTTCATGTCGAAAGCGTGGCGTTTCAGCGCCGTCTGGAACTGCTCGAAGCGGTCATTGGCCAGGCGTACCGGGTGTCCGTCGCCATACATCGCCGCCATCGCGCCGTAGTACGGGAAGTTAAAGTGATCTTTCGAACCGTAACCGACGGTATAGCACGGGTGCAAAATCAGCTGCTTCACCGGCGGGTTGCGTTTGGCCAGCATGCGCGGCATTTCGTCGGCCACTTCCTGCGGGGACTGGGTCGGCACCACCAGATGCAGAGTCTGCGTCGCCTCATCGAACCAGCCATTGGCGTTGTCCGGCTCCAGCGCCGAAGTATCGACAGACTGCGTGGTATAACGGCGCGACAGTACCAGCCAATCATCCGGCGGCGTTTGCAGCTCTGCGGCAATCAGCCCGGCATAATGCATGCCTTCCTGATCCAGCTTGCCGCCTTCGCGGCCTTCCGGCCAGACCGGCAGGTGTTTCCTCATCGACACCGGGAAAATCGGCGTGTCTTTCAGGCTGGAGAAACGATCGTCATCGAACGGCTGGTCGCCGCCCACCCGCACATAGCGGAAGGTGCCCCAGGGATCGCGCTCCAGCGGGCCGGTCTCGGCACCGTATTTGAGGGTATCTTCGCGGAATTTCAGCTTGTCCTTGGCAAAGCGGAAACGGGCGAAATCGTGATAAATCAGGATCGCCACTGCCTGCCCCAGATAGGCCGGCGTCTTGCCTGCGGGCAGCAGCATGTCGTCGCCATAAAACGCCGGGAAAGCCAGGCCGTCGCGCGCCAAATCTTCCGCCGTCACCAGACGATCCGGTTGCAGGTCGTCTCCCAACAACGAGAGGTCGAGGCCCGCAAACAGCCTGTCGGCCTTGGTTACGCGCAGAATAAAGGCGTGCGCCTGCTTTTGTGACCAGTGCGGCATATCGACTGCGCGGATATCGCGGGCGAACACCTTCTGCCCCATTACCTTGGCACGGCCGTCAATACGGAAACGCACGCGTTTCTCATGGGCGTCCCAGTTAGGCGACTGAAGAATCTTTTGTTCAAACAGCGCGGCGTAGGCGCGGCTGTAGAGGGGGGCGAGGTAGACGGACACCCCCGCTATCACGGCGCTTTTGATAAAGCGACGCCGTGATGAGTTGAAATTGCTCATAAAAAGTCCTTCACTTCTTTATTGTTGTTTTTTGTGTTCGCGGTGTTGTTGCGCAAACGCTGACGACCTTGCCGTAGACGTCATAAGCATATGCTTATACCCAAAATTATGTGATGATTAACATCCTGTTTTCAACAAAAACACATATTAAAAACACACATTGGCGGTAAGGTAATCAACAGTTGCGCAAATTCGGGCAGAGCAGATGACAACAGGCATAGTGATCGCCGCCGCCGGGCGTGGGGAACGCTTCTCGCAGGCCGGTGGCGCAGGCAACAAATTAGACGCTGAGTTTGCGGATGAGACGGGTCGCCGGCGCCCGTTGTTCGAACATACCTTGCGCCAGGCGCTGGCCTCCGGCCTGCCGGTGTGGGTCGTCACCCGGCCCGATAACCGGTGGATACAGCAGATTTGCAGCGCATATCAGGTACCGGTCACGCTGCTCGCCAGCGCAGGTCTCGGGGATTCCATCGCCGCCGGCGTTGACGCCACGCCGCACTGGCAAGGCTGGTTGATCCATCTGGCGGATATGCCGTTCGTCACGCCGGACATCTTCCGATTGGTCGCCGATGCGCTGCAGCATCATGCGATAGCTCGCCCCTGCTTCGACCAACGGCCTGGCCACCCGGTCGGCTTTGCCGCGCCATTGCGCAAAAGGCTTTGCCAGTTGCGCGGTGATAATGGCGCACGTGAACTGCTGCAAGGGGAAGCGGTTTATCTGTTGCCTCTTGATCGGGCAAGCGTCGTGCAGGATATTGATCTTCCGTCACAGCTACCGGCCAGCGAGTAAAATCATCTATGCAGCATCTTGATATCACCGTGGTCAGCCAGGCGATAAGCTGGCTGAAACAGCAGCCGGTGTGGCTGTGTACCGTACTGAATACTTACGGCTCCTCGCCGCGATCGCCAGGCGCGCTGCTGGCGGCAACCCAGAGCGGGCATTACTGCGGCTCGCTGTCCGGCGGCTGCGTGGAAGAGGATTTTCTGCGGCGCGTGGCGGCCGGGGAGTATCTGGCGGCCAGCCAGGTGATCCGCTACGGTGAAGGCGGCCTGGAGCCGAACGTGGCGTTGCCCTGCGGCGGTGTGCTGGACGTGCTGATTGAATACCTGCCGGCCGGTGACGACAGCATCGGCTACCTGACAAAAATCGCCGGCGCGCTGGACGGACACCACGCGTTGGTCAAACGCCTAACCTTGCCCGATGCCTGCCGCAACCTGGAACTGACCGACTTCGCCAGCGCCACCCAGGTGGAGCGCAATGGGCAGCAAATCACGCTGAATATCGCCGCGGCACCGCGCCTGCTGATTGCCGGGTTATCGAGCGTGGCACTGTATTGCGCCGATTTCGCCGGTTCATTGGGGTTCGAAGTGCTGGTGTGTGAAAACCGCCCGGAGGCGCTGGATAACTTCGCCCCCCAGCTCCGGCCCGGCGTGACGCTGCTGCGCCAGTTCCCGGCCAAATTTATTGAGGACGGCGGGTGCCACGCCAATACCGCCATCGTGGCGCTGACTCACGACCCGCGGATGGACGACCTGACGCTGATGGAGGCCATACACACCCCGGCGTTTTATATCGGCGCCATGGGCTCGCTGCGCAACAGCGCGCGCCGCCGCCAGCGCCTGCAGCAGATTGCCGAGTTCAGCCCACAAGAGCTGGAACGTATTCACGCGCCGATCGGGCTGCCGCTCGGCAGTAAAACCCCGGCGGAAATCGCCCTGGCGGTGATGGCCGATATCGTGCAACAGAAAAATCGCGCGGCGGCCCGGATTTTCAGTCCAGAGGAATTACGGGCACCAGGTGCTGAAGCTCCAGATACAGCTCCTCCCGCTCATTGAGCGAATAGCTGAACATCGTCAGGTCAGGCCCTTCCCGGCGGGCCAGGCCTAGCTCCGGCAATATCTGAGTGTATATCTGCACCACGTGGTCGTTCAGCGCCACCGGCTTGCCGGAATAACAAAAGCGGCAAAAATCGCCGTGGATGTCCGGCAACGCTTCCAGCTCGGGAGCGTCGTTAACCGAAGCGTCCGCCTCGACACCGAGAGAATAATCCACCCTGACCCGTTCCCCATCCGGCCTAAAATGAGTCAGCGCGTAGATCAACGGCGGACGGCCGCCGAGCAGCTTGTAGAAATTCTCTTTGATCCCGCTGCGCAGGTGCAGATGCGACTTATCCAGATGCTCAATGTCCAGGTGATAGGCGTAATTTTTCCCTCGAAGGAGATACTGGCCTTTATCAACGGTGACGCGATCGACCTTAATATCGCCAGGCTGACCGGCGGACAGCGAACGCACCAGATGGCTGAAGTCCTGCTTGCGGGCATGGCGGTAGACGCTGGGGGATTCGGCAAAGTGCTTTTTGAAACAGCGGGAAAAGGTTTGTTGGTTATCAAATTGATATTCTACGGAAATATCAAGAATGCTCTTTCGCGTGAAACGCAATGCGAAAGCAGCCAGATACAAACGTCGTGCGCGAATATACGACGCCAGCGACAGGCCGGTCTGCTTCTTGAACAGGCGCTGCAGATACCATTTTGAGTAGCCTGATTTGGCGGACACGATATCCAACGACAGCGGATTGGTCAGATTGTCTTCAATCCAGACCAGCAGATCCTTGATGTGATTTTCCTGCGTTCCCATTTTCTTGCCGAACCTTCCGTTACAAATATGCCTTTGTGCACGTTTTACTGCTTTGTGCGTAGGGTATACAGGTTAAAACGAGGCGTCCAGCGGGCAACAGGACTTTACACAGGAGGGAATTCAGTGTGAAAGTTGCCGCCCCTATCAGGCGGCAACTGTTTTTGAAGGGTTATTTCACGCAGCGCGAGCACTGGCCGGCCTGGATCTTCTGGAAGAAGTCATTGCCTTTGTCGTCCACCAGAATAAACGCCGGGAAATCTTCCACTTCGATTTTCCAGATCGCTTCCATCCCCAGTTCAGGATATTCCACACAGGTCAGGCTCTTGATGCTTTGCTGCGCCAGAACCGCAGCCGGGCCGCCGATGCTGCCAAGGTAGAAACCGCCGTGTTTGTTGCAGGCATCCGTCACCTGCTGGCTGCGGTTGCCCTTCGCCAGCATGATCATGCTGCCACCGTGAGATTGCAGCAGATCGACGTAAGAGTCCATGCGCCCGGCGGTGGTCGGCCCCAACGAACCCGAGGCGTAACCGTCCGGCGTTTTGGCCGGGCCGGCGTAGTAAATCGGGTGATCCTTAATGTATTGCGGCAAACCTTCACCGCGATCCAGACGCTCTTTCAGCTTGGCGTGCGCGATGTCGCGACCCACGATGATAGTGCCGCTCAGCGACAGGCGGGTCGATACCGGATACTGCGACAGCTGCTTGAGGATATCGGCCATCGGGCGGTTGAGGTCGACCTTGATCGCCTCGCCCTCTCCGGCCTGGCGCAGTTCCTGCGGGATAAATTTGCCCGGATTGTGCTCCAGCTTCTCCAGCCAAATGCCGTCGCGGTTGATTTTTCCCTTGATGTTGCGGTCAGCGGAACAAGAAACGCCCATGCCGACCGGGCAGGAAGCGCCGTGGCGCGGCAAACGCACCACGCGGATATCGTGCGCAAAGTATTTACCGCCAAATTGCGCGCCCAGCCCCAGGTTCTGCGCTTCTTTCAGCAACTCTTCTTCCAGAGCCACATCACGGAACGCCTGGCCGTGTTCGTTGCCTTCGGTCGGCAGACCGTCGTAGTACTTGGTCGACGCCAGCTTGACGGTTTTCAGCGTAGCTTCAGCCGAAGTGCCCCCGATGACAAACGCCACGTGGTACGGCGGACAGGCCGCAGTGCCCAGCGTGCGCATTTTATCGACCAGGTAATCTCTCAACTTGCCCGGCGACAGCAGCGCCTTGGTTTCCTGATACAGATAAGTTTTGTTGGCCGAGCCGCCACCTTTGGCGACGCACAGGAACTTGTACTCTTCACCGTCCACGCTGTAGAGATCGATCTGCGCCGGCAGGTTGCTGCCGGTGTTGACCTCTTTGTACATGTCCAGCGCGGCGTTTTGCGAATAACGCAGGTTGTCTTCGATAAAGGTGTTGTACACCCCACGCGACAGCGCTTCTTCATCGCCGCCGCCGGTCCAGACGCGCTGGCCCTTTTTCCCCATGATGATCGCGGTGCCGGTGTCCTGGCAGGTTGGCAAAATACCCTTGGCGGCGATTTCTGAGTTACGCAGAAATTGCAGCGCAACGTACTTATCGTTTTCGCTGGCGTCCGGATCCTCAAGGATATCGGCAACCTGCTGTTGGTGCGCCGGGCGCAGCATAAACGAAGCGTCATGGAAAGCATGCTGGGCGAGCAGGGTTAACGCTTCGGGGGCAACTTTCAGGATTTCCTGGCCTTCAAACTCACTCACAGAAACGTGATCGCGGCTCAGCAGATAGTATTCGGTATCGTCTTTCTTCAGCGGGAACGGATCTTGATAATGGAACGGTTTATTCGACATTGATCTCTCACTTGCAACATCAGCTGCGTTAAATTCACACTTACTCAGCATGCCCGGGGCAGGCTGCGGCAAAAAACCTCCCACACCTTACGTATTTTTAATCAGTCGGTTATTGCGCTAAATCGCATAATAACCCCTATATTAGCAAGGTATTACTTCAGGGGGTTTTTTCCCAACCTCATACGATGAGCACTGCGGGTACAGACTCAGCATGCACGCTTTATTATCCCGCAGTTAACACATTGATTACAATCCATCAGAGACGATCGGGTTATCAATGCGGTGAAAAACCTGCAGGGAGTGAGCAAAGAATTAGTTTTCCGTCTTGTTGCCAGCCGGGGCGCCTTTGCTTAAGCTACCCACAATGAACAAAGTAAGAATCCCCATTGCACTGCAACAGGCGGTAATGCGCTGTCTGCGGGAAAAGCTTCAGCTGGCCCGTCAGCATTTTTCCGTCGAGTTTCCTGAACCCAAAGTCGTTTACCAGCAGCGCGGCACCACTGCGGGCACCGCCTGGCTGCAAGCCTGGGAAATCAGGCTGAATCCGGTGCTGCTAATGGAAAATCAGCAGCCGTTTATCGATGAAGTGGTGCCGCATGAGCTGGCGCACCTGTTGGTGTTTCGCCAGTTTGGCCGTGTGCCGCCGCATGGCCGCGAATGGCGCCAGATGATGGAGAGCGTCTTGCGGGTGCCCGCCAGCCGCACCCACCAGTTCGAAATCGCCTCGGTGCAGAGCAAAACCTTCCCCTACCTGTGCCGCTGTCAGCAGCACCAGCTCACCGTGCGCCGTCACAATCGGGTGCTGCGCGGTGAAAGCGAATACCGCTGTCGCCAATGCGGCGAAAAGCTGAGATTTATCGCTATCGAAAACCTTTAACGAAACGATTTATACGTTAAAACAAGTAAATATCACCATTTGCCACTGCCATAAACTTCCGTTACCCTGCCTGCTTTTCCAATTTCGAGCTGTTTTGGAATATGCTTCGCAAAATTCTGTTTATGGTGGTTTTCATTGCAGGTGCCGCGCACGCCCACGGCATCAATAATTTCTCTCAGGCCAAGACAGCGGCGGCCAAAATCAATCAGGATGCGCCCGGCTCTTTTTACTGCGGATGCCGGATCGACTGGCAGGGTAAAAAAGGCATTCCTGACCTCAAGAGCTGCGGCTATCAGGTGCGTAAAAACGCCCAGCGTGCGCAGCGTATTGAATGGGAACACGTGGTGCCGGCCTGGCAGTTCGGCCATCAGTTGCAATGCTGGCAGCAAGGCGGCCGCAAAAACTGCAATAAAGACGCGACCTACCGCCAGATCGAAACCGATCTGCACAACCTGCAGCCGGCGATCGGGGAAGTGAACGGCGATCGCAATAACTTTATGTACAGCCAGTGGAAAGGGGGCGAAGGCCAGTACGGCCAATGCCCGATGAAAGTGGACTTCAAAAATAAGCAGGCTGAGCCGCCGGCGCGGGCCCGTGGCGCTATAGCACGCACCTATTTCTATATGCGCGACCGTTATCAACTGCGGCTTTCACGCCAGCAAACCCAATTGTTCGACGTGTGGAACCGCCAATATCCGGTCAGCCAATGGGAATGTCTGCGTGAAGCACGCATCGCTAAGGTTCAGGGCAATCATAACGCCTATATTCAACAGGCTTGCCAGCAACGAAAAGGCTAACCTACTATATACCCGTCGCCTTTCAAGCCGCAGCGTTGTTACCTGCACTCGCTCACCCCAGTCACTTACTTAAGTAAGCTCCTGGGGATGAACGAGCTGGGTGCCTAGCTGCAACTCGAAATTCATAGGGTATAGCCTCTATCTATCAAGCTGCCTACCCCTTTAGTCAGGATCGAATATTCACATGCGTATACCCCGCATTTATCACCCGCAACCCTTGATCGACAATGCGGAAATCGCGCTGAGCGAAGACGCCGCCAACCACGTCGGACGCGTGCTGCGCATGAGCGCCGGCCAGACGTTGCAGCTATTCGACGGCAGTAACCGGGTGTTTAACGCCGAGATAGTTCGGGTCGATAAGAAAAGCGTGCAGGTGCAACTCGGCGCCGGCCAGTTGGAAGACCGTGAATCACCGCTCAATCTGCACCTGGGCCAGGTGATTTCCCGTGGGGAGAAGATGGAGTTCACCATTCAGAAATCCATCGAGTTGGGCGTTAACGTCATTACACCGTTGTTTTCCGAACGCTGCGGCGTCAAGTTGGACGGCGAACGTCTGGCGAAAAAAATTCAGCAATGGCAGAAAATCGCCGTCGCCGCCTGCGAACAATGCGGCCGCAACCGCATTCCGGAAATTCGCGAGGCCATGCAGTTGGAAGCCTGGTGCGCCGAGCAGGACGGCAGTCTGAAGCTTAACCTGCACCCGCGCGCCAGCCACAGCATCAATACCCTGCCGCTGCCGGTGGACCATGTCCGCCTGCTGATTGGGCCGGAAGGCGGGTTATCCGCCAACGAAATTGCGATGACCACCGGCTACGGATTTACTGATATCCTGCTGGGGCCACGCGTTCTGCGTACAGAAACTACAGCGCTCACCGCAATTACCGCTTTGCAGGTACGTTTCGGCGATCTGGGTTAAAGGAGAGAAAATGATTAAGCTCGGCATCGTGATGGACCCTATCGCCTCCATCAATATCAAGAAAGACACCAGCTTCGCCATGCTGCTCGAAGCGCAGCGCCGTGGTTGGGAACTGCATTACATGGAGATGAACGATCTCTATCTGCACGCCGGCGATGGGCGCGCACGCACCCGCTTGCTGAGCGTGAAAGAAGATAAAGAGAGCTGGTTCAGCTTCGGAGCCGAGCAGGATCTGGCGCTGCAGGATCTGGACGTGATCCTGATGCGCAAGGATCCGCCATTCGATACCGAATACATCTACGCGACCTACATTCTGGAGCGCGCAGAGGTGAAAGGCACGCTGGTGGTCAACAAGCCTCAGAGCCTGCGTGACTGCAACGAGAAGCTGTTCACCGCCTGGTTCCCGGAGCTGACGCCGGACACCCTGGTCAGCCGTAGCGCAGCCCACATCCGCAAATTCCACCAGCAGCACGGCGACATCATCCTCAAACCGCTGGACGGCATGGGCGGCGCGTCCATCTTCCGCGTGAAGCAAGACGATCCTAACCTGTCGGTGATTATCGAGACCTTAACCGAGCACGGCAGCCGTTTCTGCATGGCGCAAAACTTCCTGCCGGCGATCAAGGAAGGCGATAAGCGCATTCTGGTGGTTGACGGCGAACCGGTGCCCTACTGCCTGGCGCGCATCCCGGCGCAGGGTGAAACCCGTGGTAATCTGGCCGCCGGTGGCCGTGGCGAACCGCGCCCTCTGAGCGAAAGCGACTGGAAAATTGCCCGCGCAGTGGCTCCGACGTTGAAAGAGAAAGGCCTGATCTTCGTTGGCCTGGACGTGATCGGCGATCGTCTGACCGAGATCAACGTCACCAGCCCAACCTGTGCGCGCGAAATCGAAGCGGCCTTCCCGGTCTCCATCACCGGCATGCTGATGGACGCGATCGAAAAACGTCTGGCAGCGAAGTAATCCGCCATGCGGGCGGCGCTGTCGCCCGCAATCCTGACATTCCAAAGCGCGTGCAGCCAACAACGCTGCGGCTTGAAAGCCGACGGGTATAGCCGCATACTGGCGGCTGTTTAACTTCTCACCACTCAATTACCTTAAATAACGCCATGAATTTACAGCACCATTTTCTTATCGCCATGCCATCTCTTCAGGATCCTCGCTTCAAACGCTCGGTGATTTACGTCTGCGAGCACAATGAAGAGGGGGCCATGGGCCTGGTGATCAACAAGCCGGTGGAACAGTTCACGGTGGAAACGGTGCTGAGCAAGCTGAAGATCATGCCGCCGGCTCGCAATCCGGCCATCAGCCTGGATAGGCCGGTATTCGCCGGTGGCCCATTGGCGGACGATCGCGGTTTTATCCTGCATACGCCGCGCAGTGGCTTCGGCTCCAGCATCCAGATCTCGCCGGATACCATGATCACCACGTCAAAAGACGTGTTGGAAACGCTGGGTACTCCGGAGCAGCCGGATGACGTGCTGGTGGCGCTTGGCTATGCCGGCTGGGAAAAAGGCCAGTTGGAACAGGAAGTGCTGGAAAACGCCTGGCTGACCATCGAAGCCGATACCGACATTCTGTTCCATACGCCGATCGCCAGCCGCTGGCGCGAGGCCGCCAACCTTCTTGGTATTGATATCCGCAGCATTGCCAACCACGCAGGACACGCCTGATGACCAACCGCACCATTATCGCCTTCGACTTCGGCACCAAAAGCATCGGCGCGGCCATAGGTCAGGAACTCACCGGCAGCGCCCGCGCGTTGGCGGCGTTCAAAGCGCAGGATGGCTCACCGGACTGGCAAAAGATCGAAAAGCTGCTGAAAGAGTGGCAGCCGGATCTGGTGGTGGTCGGCCTGCCGTTGAATATGGATGGCACCGAGCAGTTGGTGACCGACCAGGCACGCAAATTCGCCAACCGCCTGCATGGCCGCTTTGGCGTGCAGATCGCGCTGCATGACGAACGCCTCAGCACCGTCGAAGCGCGCGCCAATCTGTTCGATCGCGGAGGTTTCCGCGCTCTGGACAAAGGCAGCGTAGACTCCGCCTCCGCAGTCGTGATTCTGGAAAGCTGGTTCGAACGGCAACGGGGTTAGCCCGTCATACTTGAAGCTGCATCTGTGTTGGCTGCGTGCGCTCCCCCCAGTCACTTACTTGAGTAAGCTCCTGGGGATTCACGCTCTTGCCGCCTTGATACAACTCCAATTATTTAGGGTATAAACGCTCTCTCTCTCTCTCTATCTATCTATCTTCACACGCTATCACCCAGCAAACCGGCGTCGATCCGCTGCTGCAAACCCTGTTCAAAAGTCTGCATGCCGGACTGCGCGCCGGTTTGCAGCACGCTGGCGAGCTGATGGGTTTTGCCTTCGCGGATCATGCTGCTGACCGCCGCCGTCGCCGTCAGCACCTCAAAGATTGCCACCCGCCCGCCACCAGGCCTGCTTAGCAGCTTTTGCGCAATCACCGCCTGCAGGCTGGCAGCCAACTGTGCGCGCACATAAGGCTTTTCTTCTGCCGGGAAAACGTCTACCAAACGATCCACCGCCTGCGGCGCGCTGCGGGTATGCAACGTCGCCAGCACCAAATGGCCGGTTTCCGCCGCGGTGAGCGCCAGACGGATGGTGGTGGTGTCACGCAGTTCTCCCAACAGGATCACATCCGGATCTTCACGCAGCGCGGCGCGTAGCGCTTCGTCAAAACTGTGGCTATCGCGGCTCAGTTCGCGCTGTTGAATCAACGACTTCCGGCTATGGTGCATAAATTCGATTGGGTCTTCCAGCGTGATGACATGCCGGCGTTGATGCTGATTGATGTCGTCAATCATCGCCGCCAGCGTGGTGGATTTACCGCTGCCGGTCGCGCCGGTGACCAATATCAGACCATCCTCACGCCGCAGCAGCGCGGGGACAATGGCCGGTGCCGCTAACGCCGCCAGCGTAGGGCAGTGGCCGGCGATCAACCGCAGCGCGATGGATATCCCCAGGCTTTGCAAAAAGAAATTGGCGCGCAGCCGGATATCGCCCGCCAGCGTCAACGCCAGATCGAGCTGCCCATGCTGCTGCAAAAGCTGTCGCTGCGGCGGTTGCAGCAGCGTGCCGCACAGCTGGTGCATTCGCTCCTGAGTCAGTATTTCCGCCCCTTCCAGCGGTTGCAGTTCACCATCAATGCGCAACATGGGTTGATGGCCCGCACAAAGGTGCAGATCGGAAGCATTATGCTTTACACTAAGGGCCACGAATTCGTCGATATCCATATCAATCTCCTGGGTCAATAATGAGCACTATCCAACAGAATCTGCAGGATGTCAGAAGCCGCATCGCGACAGCCGCTCAAGGTTGCGCACGCGCTCCAGAAGAAATCACTCTGCTTGCAGTCAGCAAAACCAAACCTGTGGCGGCGATCGCAGAAGCCATCGCGGCCGGCCAGCGCGCCTTTGGCGAGAATTACGTGCAGGAAGGCGTGGATAAAGTTCAGCATTTCGCCACGCAGCCGGAAGGCGCAACTCTGGATTGGCACTTTATCGGCCCGTTGCAATCCAATAAAAGCCGGCTGGTGGCGGAGCACTTCGCCTGGTGCCACACGGTGGATCGGCTGCGCATCGCCCAACGCCTCAGCGATCAACGCCCGGCTGGCATGCCGCCGCTTAACGTTCTGATCCAAATTAATATCAGCGATGAACAGAGTAAATCTGGCATTGTACTGGCTGAATTACCGGCGCTGGCGGAGGCGGTAGCCGCGCTGCCGAACCTTAGGTTGCGCGGGCTGATGGCGATTCCCGCTCCGGAAGAAGACTACCAACGCCAGTTGGCGGTCTTCGGCCAGATGAGCGACGCCTTCCTGGCCCTGCAACAGCATTATCCGCAGGTGGATACCCTGTCGATGGGCATGACGGATGATATGGCGGCGGCGATTGCCGCAGGCAGCACCCTGGTGCGTATCGGCACCGCAATTTTTGGCGCTCGTGATTATTCACCGGCCTGACATATAACGAGGGATTTTGATGCAACATCGTAAGATTACCTTTATTGGCGCCGGCAACATGGCGCGCGCGATCATCGCCGGCCTGGTGGCGGGCGGATACCCGGCTAAACTCATCAGCGTCTGTGCACCTTCGGCTAAAAACCGCGATGCGTTGGCGGCGGACTACGGCATCGTCAGCAGCGGCGACAACCTGGCCTGCGCACGCGAAGCCGAGGTCGTGGTGCTGGCGGTAAAACCGCAGATGATGGCCGACGTCTGTCAGCCGCTGCAACAGGTCGATTTCTCCGGCAAGCTGGTGCTGTCGATCGCCGCCGGCATTCAGGTCAGCCGTTTTTACCAACTGTTGAGCGACAAGCTGAGCATCGTGCGAATTATGCCCAACACCCCGTCCCTGGTTGGCAAAGGCATGAGCGGCCTGTACGCGCCGCAACAGGTCAGCCAGCAGGATCGCGACTACACCGGCGATTTGATGGCCTCCGTCGGCAAGGTTTGCTGGGTGGATGACGAAAACGGCATCAACGGCGTCATCGCCGCCGCAGGCAGCGCACCGGCCTACTTCTTCCTGTTTATGGAAGCCATGCAGCAAGAAGCCGAGCGCATGGGCTTCGACAGCCAAACCGCGCGCGAGCTGGTGCAACAGGCCGCTTCCGGCGCAGCCGCGTTGGTGGAAGCCAATCCGGACACGCCATTATCGACTCTGCGCGAGCAGGTCACCTCCAAAGGCGGCACCACCGCCGAAGCGCTGCGGGTATTCAACGAGCAGCAACTGCCGGAGACCGTGGCCAAAGCCATGCGCGCGGCGGTTTCCCGTGCGCAGGAAATGGAAAAATCATTTTAAATAACCGAGAGTTAAGGAGAAGGACCCTTTCATGCTAACGCTGACTTTTTTGGTCAAAACCGTTATTGATCTTTACGTTATGGTGCTGCTGCTACGCATTTGGATGCAGTGGACGCGTACCGACTTTTATAACCCGTTCGCCCAGTTCGTGGTGAAAATCACCCAACCGGTGGTCGGCCCGCTGCGTCGCATCATTCCGTCACTGGGGCCTGTCGACAGCGCTTCGCTGTTGCTGGCGTTCCTGCTGATGACCATCAAGTACCCGCTGTTGCTGCTGATCCAGGGCGGCGCGATGTCGCTCAGCCCGTATAACCTGCTGTTTGGCCTGATTTCGCTGGTCAAGTCGGCGGGTTATCTGATCTTCTGGGTGATGATTATCCGCGCCCTGATGAGCTGGATCAGCCAGGGCCGCAGCCCGATTGACTATGTGATGTATCAGCTGACCGAACCCCTGATGGCCCCGATCCGCCGCATTCTTCCCGCCATGGGCGGCATCGATTTTTCAGCGATGGTGGTGATCCTGATCCTGTATCTGATCAACTACCTGGGTATGGATTTGTTCGGTGAGATCTGGTTCCTGCTGTGAGTGCAGTTACCCCCGTGCTGGACGGGCTGGCGATCAGGCTATATATTCAGCCGAAAGCCAGCCGCGACCAGATTATCGGTTTGCATGGCGACGAACTTAAAGTCGCCATTACCGCCCCGCCGGTTGACGGCCAGGCCAACGCCCATCTGATCAAGTTTATCGCCAAGCAGTTTAAAGTGGCGAAAAGCAACGTCACTATCGAGAAAGGCGAACTGGGGCGGCATAAACAGTTACGCATCGTCAATCCGCAACAAATCCCCGCCGTGGTCGCGGCGCTTATCGAATAATGTTCAAGGTAGTCATCATGCAAAAAGTCGTTCTTGCCACCGGTAACCCGGGAAAAGTGCGTGAACTCGCCGACCTGCTGGCCGATTTCGGTCTGAACGTGGTCGCACAAACCGAGCTGGGCGTGGATTCCGCCGAGGAAACCGGCCTGACGTTTATCGAAAACGCCATCCTGAAAGCCCGTCACGCGGCGCAAATCACCGGCCTGCCGGCGATCGCCGATGATTCCGGCCTGGCAGTGGACGCCCTGGGCGGCGCGCCTGGCATCTACTCTGCGCGCTACGCCGGCGTAGACGCTTCTGACCAGCAAAACCTCGACAAGCTGCTGGTGGCGCTGAAAGACGTGCCGCAAGGCAGCCGCGGCGCGCAGTTCCACTGCGTGCTGGTGTACATGCGCCATGCAGAAGACCCTACGCCGCTGGTGTTCCACGGTAGCTGGGCGGGTGAAATCACCTTCGAATCCGCCGGTGCCGGTGGCTTCGGTTACGATCCTGTCTTCTACGTCCCGGAGTTGGGCCGCACCGCCGCCGAACTGAGCCGCGACGAGAAGAGCGCGGTATCACACCGCGGTAAGGCGCTGAAGCTGATGCTGGAAGCCATGCGCAATGCTTAAGTTGCCCCCGCTGAGTTTGTACATTCACATCCCGTGGTGCGTGCAGAAGTGTCCGTACTGCGACTTCAACTCGCATGCGTTGAAGGGTGAAGTGCCGCATCAGGAATACGTCGATCACCTGCTGGCCGATCTGGATGCCGATCTGCCGCTGGCAGGCGGCCGGGAAATCAGCACCATTTTTATCGGCGGCGGTACCCCCAGCCTGCTGAGCGCCGAGGCGATGCAATCGCTGCTCGACGGCGTGCGGGCGCGTATTCGCGTCGCCGATGACGCAGAGATCACCATGGAGGCCAACCCCGGCACCGTGGAAGCCGATCGCTTCAGCGGCTACCAGCGCGCCGGAGTGAACCGCATTTCGATCGGCGTGCAGAGCTTCAGCGCGGAGAAATTAACCCGTCTGGGGCGCATTCACGGCCCGGAAGAGGCCAAGCGTGCGGCACACCTGGCCACCGGTCTCGGCTTGCGCAGTTTTAACCTCGATCTGATGCACGGTTTACCGGACCAGTCGCTGGAAGAGGCGCTGGACGATCTGCGCCAGGCGATCGCTCTGAACCCGCCGCACCTGTCGTGGTATCAGCTGACCATCGAGCCAAACACCCTGTTCAGCTCGCGGCCGCCGGTGCTGCCGGACGACGATGCGCTGTGGGACATCTTCGAACGCGGCCACCAGTTGCTGAGCGCCGCCGGCTACCGGCAGTATGAAACCTCGGCCTACGCCAAGCCGGGCTACCAGTGCCAACACAACCTCAACTACTGGCGCTTCGGCGACTATCTTGGGATTGGCTGCGGCGCGCACGGCAAACTGACCTTCAGCGACGGCCGCATTCTGCGCACCGCGAAAACCAAGCATCCGCGCGGTTTTATGCAGGGCAAGTACATGGACAAACAGCATGAGGTGACGACGGCAGATCGGCCGTTCGAGTTCTTTATGAACCGCTTCCGCCTGCTGGAGGCCGCGCCGCGTGCCGATTTCGCCCACTACACCGGGCTGGACGAAAGCGTGATTCGCCCACAGCTGGATGAGGCGCTGGAGAAAGGTTATCTGGAAGAAACCGCGGAATACTGGCAGATCACCGAAAAAGGCAAGCTGTTCCTTAACTCGCTGCTGGAGCTGTTCCTGGCGGACGAATAAAAAAAAGCGCTGAATTATCAGCGCTTTTTTTATTGATTCTAGTCTGGGAAAAATTCTTGTGAAAGTGCCTGCTGGGTATCCCAAATGGCGCTTTCGGGGAAAACGTCCAATCCGGTTTCCGTGGTGGCAAGCGCTACCGCTTTTGACCAAATCACATCCAGCCAATCTGCATCGCCGAGTTTACCTTTTAAACTCGGCGATTCTTTCAAACTGTAAAGCACCTCTTTCCGTTGCGCTTTAATGGTTTTTTCCCAACTGCTTCCGCGCCGCGCCGGCTGATACTTCCATTTTAGCAGGTGTGCAATCAGCACCGTCATGCGGCTTGCAAGTTCCCTTTGCTCGCTCTTCCCCACGTCCTCAATCTCCTCGGCGATCTTTTCAATATCGATCTCAGACAATTTTCCGGAGCGCAAAAGAGCTGCCTGTTCATTTGCCCAGGCGACAACATCAGTTTCGTAGCGAGTATGGCCCATAGCGTTCTCCGTAAACACCCATGAATCAGTACATAGTTTAACCAGTCTGTCAGATAACAATCCGCAGGTCAAAATATGCTACTCCCCTGATTTAGCGTTACTTCAACGCGTTAAGCAGGTCTTTACGCTGGGTTTCCAGGCCGGTAACGCGGTTGCAGACGTCGTGACCAAAGTTCTGGAAATCCTGCTCCTGGTTGTTCCATTCGTTCTGAATCGCCTTCTGCAGGCCACCCAGGTTGCCCATAATCGCCTGCAACGGGTTACCGCCGCTGCTGGCGGCCTGCTTGACGCCCATCTCGTTCAGGCTGTCTTGCAACACGCCGCCCATGCTTTGCTGCACGAGATTGCGGCCATCCTGCTCAACCTGGTCGATCGCCTTGTGGTGGAAGGCCAGGCCGTCGCTGCGGTGTTCGATAATGCGGTTCATCTGCTGCTTAAGCTGGTCGTTCAGCGTGGTCAGGCGGTTGCGCACATTGCTGTCGCTACCCAGCTCCTTCACGATCACCTTGTCCAGCGCCACCCGCGCTTTTTCCAGATGCTGCTGCGCGCCCTTGTCGATCCACGGCAGTTCTTTGCGTAGCGCACTCTGGTAACTGAACGCTTTCTGACGCTGGCTGTCGTTGAGGCTCAGCGCCTGGCCGTTACGGGTGACATCGCCATCCGCCGAAATCTGCAGATTGCCGCTGGCGCCGGTCACCTGCACGTTTTGCGGGCTGATAACCACGTCGTCCTGAGGTTTAACGCTGCACTGATATTCGGCATGCGCCTGTGAAGCGGTCAACAACAGTAAGGCTAACCCGGTTTTCTTTAACATATTTTCTCCTGACTCCCTTCCGTGGTGGGATTAAAAAATCGAACGGCTAATCCGTTGAGACAACAGTTCCAGCGCCGCAGTTCCCGCCAGGGAGTTACCGGATGCATCCAGCTCCGGCGACCAGACGGCGATCGACAGCTCATCGGGCACGATAGCGACAATGCCGCCACCTACGCCGGATTTGCCCGGCAAGCCCACCCGATAAGCAAACTCCCCTGCGCCGTCGTACATGCCGCAGGTCATCATCAGCGCGTTGATCTGGCGGGCTTGCAGCGGGCTTATCACTTCGCGCCCACTGAGGTCACGCCCGTGATTGGCCAGATAGGCAAAGCTGCGCGCCAGCTCCACGCAGCTCATGCGCAGCGCGCAGTAGTGGAAATAGGTTTGCAAAACGGTGAGCACGTCGTTTTCGAAGTTGCCGAACGACTTCATCAAATAGGCTATCGCCGCGTTGCGATCGGAGTGTTCGAACTCGGAGCGCGCCACACGGGAATCATAGGCCAGATCGTCTTCGCCGGTCAGTTGCCGCACCACTTCCAGCATCCGCTGTTTAGGGGCGCTGAGCCGGGTTTGCAGCATGTCGCACACCACCAGCGCGCCGGGGTTGATAAACGGATTACGCGGCTTGCCCTGTTCCATTTCCAACTGCAACAGCGAGTTGAACGGCAGGCCGGAAGGCTCTTTGCCGACCCGTTGCCAGATCTCGTGTTCCTGGTAGCGCGTCAGCGCCAGCGTCAGGCTCAGCACTTTGGAAATAGACTGAATAGAAAAACGTTCCGTGGCGTCCCCGGCCTGGAACATCTCGCCGTCGACGGTGCAAACGGCGATCGCCAGACGGTCGGCGGCCACTTCCGCCAGCGCCGGTATATAGTCCGCCACTTTCCCTTTGCCAATCAGCGGGCGCACCTGTTGCAGGATGTCATCCAACAACGCGTTATCCAATGTCGTTACCACCTCGGTCACACTCCGGACAAAACAAAGGTGCCGTAAAGGCACCTGAGAATGCTGAAAAAGTCCTCTGTAATTAAAAGCAGTGCTATGAGTGCCAATAAAAACAAAGAATCAGATTTTCTGTTTTACCCCAACCCACCGAAAACCACGTTTTTCGGCGGGTTGTCCACAGTCTAAGGCGCCGTTAAGGCACCTTAAATCAATGGATAGCGCGGCGCGATGCCGCACTCATCAGGCCGGTAAAATCAATCCCACCAGATATCGAACAGCTCGCTGACCTTAACGTCAGACAGCTTGCGCGCTTCCAGCCATTTTTTGACCAGTTCACGCTGTTCGTCGGTGCAATGACCGATGGTTTGCAGGCAGATTAACCCTTCCCACTGCAGATAGCCGCTGCCATCAAACGCCAGACCATTCGGCTCAATCATTTCGTCGATGAAAGCGTCCAGCGTGCTGTCGATATCCTCAACCGCGGTGCCTTCGGCAAAACGCCATGCTACGGAGAAACCCAGCTCCTGAAACTCTTCAATGTGTAACTTTTTACGTAAACGACGACTGCGGTTCTTAGCCATTATTCTTTCCTCTCAAACATCAAATCCCAAACGCCATGTCCCAGACGCTGGCCGCGTAATTCAAATTTTGTCAGCGGGCGTGAATCCGGACGCGGCACGTAATCATTATCGCTGGAAAGATTACGGTAGCCTGAGATCCCGTTCATAACCTCTAACATATGTTCTGCATAAGGTTGCCAGTCGGTGGCCATATGGAATACGCCGCCGACTTTCAGTTTGCGTCGCACCAGTTCAACAAACGGCGTCTGTACGATGCGGCGTTTGTTGTGGCGCGCTTTGTGCCACGGATCGGGGAAAAACAGCTGCACCATGTCCAGCGATCCGTCCGGGATCATATTCTCCAGCACCTCAACCGCATCGTGACACATCACGCGCAGGTTGCTCAATTCCGCTTCGGTGGCGTCCGCCAGGCAAGCGCCCACGCCCGGCGAATGCACCTCAATCCCCAGGAAGTTCTGCTGCGGATTGTTGCTCGCCATGGTCACCAGCGAGGCGCCCATGCCAAAACCGATCTCCAGCACGGTCGGCGCTTCGCGCCCGAACAGTGCGGCGATATCGACAGGTTCAGCCTGATACTCCACGCCCATCACCGGCCAATAGTTGTCCAGCGCGTGCTGCTGGCCTTTGGTCAACCGCCCCTGGCGGCGGACAAAACTGCGGATACGGCGCATCGCGCGGCCGTTCTCATCAAATTCCGGGGAGATGACGTCATTAATCATAGTGCTTTCTGTCTGTTTGGCTGCCAATTAGGGAAACGCGCATTATGCAAAGATACCTTGGTTTAGCAAGTGTTCATCTTGATACCTGCCGTGCGACGTCGGAAAGTTCCGGTTTACAGCAACATGACTCTATGCTGCAATCTCGCTTCATTTTCTGCCGGATATCGAATCTGCTTATGATGCAAGCACAACAGTTCGCACAGGTAGTGCTTGACTGGTACCAGCGTTACGGTCGTAAAACCCTGCCGTGGCAGCTTGATAAGACCGCCTATCAAGTATGGCTCTCCGAGGTCATGTTGCAACAAACTCAGGTTGCCACCGTTATTCCTTACTTTCAGCGTTTTATGGCGCGCTTTCCCAACGTACGCGCCTTGGCAGAAGCGCCGCTGGACGAAGTGCTACACCTGTGGACCGGCCTGGGCTACTACGCTCGCGCGCGCAACCTGCATAAGGCGGCGCAGACCATTGTCGCACAGCACGGCGGCGAGTTCCCGACAACCTTTGAAGAAATCGCCGCTTTGCCCGGCATCGGCCGCTCAACCGCCGGTGCGGTGCTGTCGCTGGCGCTCGGTCAACACTATCCGATCCTCGACGGCAACGTGAAGCGCGTGCTGGCCCGCTGCTATGCGGTTGAGGGCTGGCCGGGCAAGAAAGACGTAGAGAACCGCCTGTGGCGGATCAGTGAAGACGTCACCCCGGCCCAGGGCGTCGGCCAATTCAATCAGGCGATGATGGATCTGGGGGCGATGGTCTGCACCCGCTCCAAACCCAAATGCGAGCTGTGCCCCCTTAACACCGGCTGCATCGCTTACGCTAACCACAGTTGGGCAAAATACCCCGGCAAAAAACCGAAGCAGACGCTGCCGGAAAAAACCGCCTACTTCTTATTGCTGCAAAGCGGCGAGCGGGCGTGGCTGGAACAGCGCCCGGCCGTAGGGCTGTGGGGCGGGCTGTTTTGCTTCCCGCAGTTCAGCGAACGCGAAGAGATGGAACTCTGGCTGCAACAGCGCGGTCTGAAAGGCAATCGCCTGGAGCAGTTGACCGCATTTCGCCATACTTTCAGCCATTTCCATCTCGATATCGTGCCAATGTGGCTGGAAATGAACGATGCCGGCGGCAGTATGGATGAAGGGGTCGGTCTCTGGTATAACCTGGCGCAACCGCCCGCCGTCGGGCTGGCAGCGCCGGTTGACCGCCTGTTGCAACAGTTGGCAAAACACTCCCCGCTCCAACAGGGTTTATTTGGCGCTAGCGCCATTGATGAGGAATTAGCATGAGCAGAACCATTTTTTGTACCTTCTTGCAGCGCGATGCCGAAGGGCAGGACTTCCAACTTTATCCAGGGGACATCGGCAAACGCATCTATAACGAGATCTCGAAAGAGGCTTGGGCCGAATGGATGAAAAAGCAGACCATGCTGATCAACGAGAAAAAACTGAACATGATGAACGTGGATGACCGCAAACTGCTGGAAGCCGAAATGGTCAAATTCCTGTTCGAAGGGCACGACGTCCATATCGAAGGCTATACGCCACCGAGCGAATAATGCTGTTGGGGCCAGGCGCTGGCCCTTCCAAAACTTCTCGTATACGGCTTTAAGATGAAGAAAATTTTAGCTTTGCTAGTAATAGCGCCATTGCTGATTTCCTGTTCCGGCAAGAAAACCGACGAAGTCAACGAAGCCTGGGTCAAAGACACTAACGGCTTCGAGATCCTGATGGGCCAATTTGCCCACAACATCGAGAATATCTGGGGTCTGAACGAGGTTCTGATCGCCGGGCCAAAAGATTACGTTAAATATACCGACCAGTATGAAACCCGTAGCCACATCAACTTTGATTCTGGCGCGATTACCATTGAAACCATCGCCACCACCGATCCTGCCGCTCACCTGCGCCAGGCTATCATCAGCACCCTGCTGATGGGGGACGACCCGGGTTCAATCGATCTCTATTCCGACGTCAACGATATCCAGATCAGTAAAGAACCCTTCCTGTACGGCCAGGTGCTGGATAACAAAGGCGCGCCGATCCGTTGGGAATGGCGTGCGGCGCACTTTGCCGACTATCTGCTGCAAACCAAGCTGCAAAAACGCACCTCCGGCCTGCACGTGATTTACTCGGTCACCATTCAGCTGGTACCAAACCACCTGGATCAGCGTGCGCACAAATACCTGCCGATGGTACGCAAGGCGTCGGAGAAATACGGTGTGGAAGAGTCGCTGATCCTGGCGATCATGCAAACCGAATCCAGCTTTAACCCCTATGCGGTAAGCGGTTCGGATGCGCTTGGCCTGATGCAGGTTGTGCAGCATACCGCCGGTAAAGACGTGTTCCAGATGCGCGGGAAATGGGGCACACCAAGCCGCAGTTACCTGTTCGATCCGGAGAACAACATCGACACCGGTACCGCTTATCTGGCGATCCTGCAAAACAACTATCTGGGCGGCATTCAGAACCCGACCTCGCGCCGCTATGCGGTGATCACCGCTTATAACGGCGGCGCAGGCAGCGTGTTGCGGGTATTCTCCAGCGACAGAACCCGTGCGGTGAGTATCATCAACGGCATGCAGCCGGGTGACATTTACCAGACGCTGACCACCAAACACCCGGCCAGCGAGTCACGCCGTTATCTGGTGAAGGTGAACAACGCGCAGAAGAGTTATCGCAGGAAGTAACGTGCGGTGAGGTTGTTATCAATGAAAAGGGCCGGTGCAAACCGGCCCTTGTTGTTTATTGCTTGATCATATAGCCGAAAATGCGTTTCCAGCCGTGATCCTTTTTCTCGATATACACGCCCTGCAGCTCCGGTGAGAAGCCCGGCAGACGGTTGATGCCGTCTTCCAGCGCCAGGAAGTAACGCTGCACCGCTCCGCCCCACACTTCCCCCGGTACCACGCACAGCACGCCCGGCGGGTACGGCAACGCGCCTTCCGCCGCAATGCGCCCTTCGGCCTGGCCGATCGGCACCAGCTCGACGTTGTCGCGAATAAACTCCACGTTGGCGTCCTGCGGGTTCATCACCACCTGCGGGAAATGGTTCTTGCGGAACATCTCTTTTTGCAGCTGCTTAACGTCGAAGCTGACGTACAGATCGTGCATTTCCTGACACAGCTGGCGGATGGTATAGCCGCGGTAGCGCTGCTCGTTCTTGCGGTACACCGTCGGCAATACTTCGCTCAGCGGTGCGTCTTCTTCCACGTAGCGTTCGAACTGCACCAGCATATCGACCAGGTGCTCCATCTTGGCCGGATTTTCCGCCGGGGTCAGCAGGAACAGGATCGAGTTAAGATCGCATTTCTCCGGCACTATGCCGTTCTCGCGCAGGAAGTTGGCCAGAATGGTGGCCGGCACGCCGAACTCGGTGTATTGGCCGGTGGCCGCGTCGATGCCCGGCGTGGTCAGCAGCAGCTTGCACGGATCGACCAGATATTGGTCCTGCGCATAACCTTCGAAACCATGCCATGTCTCGCCCGGCACAAAGTTGAAGAAACGGGCATCGTTGGCGATCAGGTCAGTATCGTAATCCTGCCAGGCCTTGCCCGCCACCTGCAAAGGAATAAACGGCCGGAGCTGGGAACAGCGTTCCAGCAGTTGCTTGCGCGTCTCGATACCGAGCTTTACGCAGTCCATCCACATGCGACGGCCAGCGGCCCCGGCATGCATCTTGGCGTTAACGTCCAGCGCGGCGAACAGCGGGTAGAACGGGCTGGTCGAGGCGTGCAACATGAAAGCGTTATTAAGGTGCTTGTGGTTACAGTGGCGCTTCTGGCCTTTGATATGATCGTCTTTCTTGTGGATCTGCGAGGTCTGCGAGAAACCGGCCTGCTGCTTATGCACCGACTGGGTAACGAAAATACCCGGATCGAGTTCATCGAGCTCCAGCAGCAGCGGCGAGCACTCTTTCAGCATCGGGATAAAGCCTTCGTAACCCACCCAGGCGGAGTCAAACAGGATGTAATCGCACAGATGGCCGATGGTGTCGATCACCTGGCGCGCATTATAGATAGTGCCATCGTAAGTACCGAGCTGAATGATCGCCAGGCGGAACGGCCGCGCCGCATTGGCCTTCTCCGGCGCCACCTCACGGATTTGCTCACGCAGATAGCGCTCGTCAAAACAACGCGAATCGATGCCGCCGATAAAGCCAAACGGGTTGCGCGCGGTTTCCAGATACACCGGCGTCGCCCCGGCCTGGATCAGCGCGCCGTGGTGGTTGGATTTATGGTTGTTGCGATCGAACAGCACCAGATCGCCGCGGGTCAGCAGCGCATTGGTCACCACCTTGTTGGCCGCCGAAGTGCCGTTGAGAACGAAATAGGTTTTATCGGCGTTGAAGACCCGTGCCGCATGCTTTTGCGCATCCTTGGCCGAGCCTTCGTGGATCAGCAGGTCGCCCAACTTGACGTCGGCGTTGCACATGTCGGAACGGAAAAGCGTTTCGCCGTAGAACTCGAAAAACTTCCGGCCGGCCGGGTGCTTGCGGAAAAACTCCCCGCCCTGATGCCCCGGGCAGGCAAAGGTGGAATTTTCCATTTCCACATAGGTCTTCAGCGTTTTGAAAAACGGCGGCAGCAGCGCCTGCTCGTAGGCGTCCGCAGCGGCTTCCAGTTGCGCCATATAGAACGCCTTGCTGGCGCCGGCCAGGGCAAAAACGCCGGTAATAAACGGCAGGTAGTCCGGGGAAAGGTGTTCATCCCCTTCAACAGCAACAAACGTTGGGATCTCGAATCCGGTGGCTTTCAACTGCGCCAAAATACCGGCGTTAACGTCATCAACCGACACCACCACCGCGGCCACATCGGTATAGTCCGTCTGTTCAATGCGGACAATCTGGCGCAGCGTTTCAATCGTGGCGACCAGGCTGGCGCTTGTCGCTATTTTCAATTCTTTCATAATGCTAACTCTCAAACGGTTAAGGATGAGGTGGTGCCACGGGGCACGGCGATGAGATAACAAAGGTTATCCCGGCAAAGTGATGTCCGGCGTTGCAGCATAAAGCGCAACCGTGACCGGCTCATGATCGCGAGATCATCAGGCAGCTATCGGGGACTGGTATCGGCAGCGTCCGATAGACATCAGTAAAATCAGAGCCGCAGCTCTATTTTTAATAATGCCTAACAGCGAGCATCAGAAGATGCCTTACCGCATGGTCGGCAGGGCGTTCTTGGCGTACTGTGTTCGGGAAAGGTAACGGCGGCGTGATGGCATCTTCAGATGTCTGGTGCGCAGTGGCGCTTGAGTAACAAAACCAGTCATGCCAGTAATCCTCTGACTTAAATGAGCGGAAACACCGTTAGGGGACGTAGAGTGCCAAAATTTGCGCAATGATTGCATGTTTTTTTATGAGGTTCAAGTAACAATTATGTTACTACCCATCGAGGTAGACGTTATATAAGTTATTGTTATTTATCATATAAAAATAAAAACCTGTAAAATCAAAACGGTATAAATACACATCTTTTCTGCATATCTATTGCCGCAGGCCGACGCAGACGCCCGGAAGCGCCCCACCCCATTGCATGAAAAAAGAGCAACCGATCGGGTTTGTGACAGAAAGCGATTGACGATATCCAGCCAATAGGGTTAAATGCGCCCCGTTGCCCGGATAGCTCAGTCGGTAGAGCAGGGGATTGAAAATCCCCGTGTCCTTGGTTCGATTCCGAGTCCGGGCACCACTAATTCTGCATCAAAGCACGCTGGTTAGAGGTATACCCTTTAACGGGCGGAACAAAGGAACTAGCAGGTTGATATCGCAGTGTTTTCCGAATTTGCACACTCGATATTAATAACTAGGTTCCTCTTAAAAAGGATGTCTGTGTTCGCGCACAGACGTCCTTTTCTCGATCACTGTTGATTTTTACAGCTTGTTAAAGTCATGTCAAGACGAGTCTGGCCTCACTTTCACGCGCTGGTATCACATCCATATACAGTGACAGCTCATTCTCTAACGCTTGACCGGTAACCTTTAAATCCAGTTCGACATATTCCATTGTTGTGCTGACGCTCCGATGTCCAAGCAAACCTTTAACCATTGCCAAATTACGATCGGGTGACTTCATCATTTCGGTAGCCAGGGTATGTCTGAATCGATGCGGACTCACCTTAAAGCCACACTCTTTCGTCAGCCTGGTGAAGAATGAGCGAACAGGTTGGATTGCAGGCTCTGAGTCAACCTCACCCAATGGATTCAAGAATCGTGCTACATCGAACAGATAATCTGCCGGTTCGGCCCCCTGTGCTATCGCGCGATCAACAAGTATTCGCATCCGTTCACGGATAAAGCTCACGATAGGAACTAACCACTCGCGATGCGTTTTACTGCCTTCTTTACACAGCAACATCGAGTTTGCCTCCAGATCTACATCCATTAGTCGTATATGTAATAACTGGTTTTGCCGCATCCCAGTCGAACGCAAGACGTCTATGACAGTCCGCCAATACCACACAGGAAAGAGCGCACAAGGACGACATTTACCTACCCTTAATTTTTCGCGTTCTTCAAATTGTTCTAATACCAGATTCACTTTAACCAACTGGTCACGGTTCAGTGTTTTTTTACGCTTGTTACCCGGCGGCACTTGCGTTTCATTTAGCGGATTTTCCTCTACGTTGAGCCATTTTTTCTTCATCCCCTGGTTGTAAATCGCACGTAAATGGCGAGCTTTGTTATTCCACGTACTTGTTGTTAAACCCCTTCCCAACATGTCTCTACGCCACAAAATCAGTTCTCGGTTCGTGACTGCATCCGGTAACGTGCCATACCCTATAAATCTCCTGAAAACAGCAACCACTCTGCGATAGCTCCTTTCAGTTTCCGGGCGTAACACCTTTGAGAAAAAATACTCTTCGAGCAAGGTGTCCCAATCCATAACACGCGATTTATGCATGATATCTCCCTAGTTTAAATAGAAGTCTTGCGAACATGATGTGGTCACAAGACACGATTAATCCCTATCAAGGGATCACCAGAACCGGACTATCGTCCGGCAGGTTTTTCCCCCGATAGAGCAAACTTGCTTTAACGAGGTAACCTTTGGTTCGTTTAAATGCACCTGTGCGCTCTGATGTTTCATACAGGTGTGCAAAATAGAATCGTTTACCCTTGACCCGACGATGTTTCTCCAGACGTTCAAAATCCTCCTGAAGGACTTCTCGTCGAGAGCCATCCAGACCAGCCTGTTTCAGGTACAAATAAAAAATTCCAGGTACGGTGATAAAGACAAAACCAGAAACAAGATGAACTCGAGCGTCTACGGAGTTGATGAGGATCTCATTAGAATCGAGTCCTTCAGCTAACCAACGCCAAAAGACGTCTCCGGGAGTTATGCCCCCATCGCCTTCAATGCCCGGCTTTTGCGATTGCGAGGGAGCGAAGTCAGTAGTTTGAGGGACACAAAATTCAGGTGTTGAATCTGCTGCCTCGGCAGCTATATCATCGAAGGCGTCTGACTCCCGGTTTATTTCGGCAGCCTCAACTACCTGAGTCACTTCAGCAAAAAGCACAGGGTTATCGGCAGGCATAGGGCCTTCATCTTCGTGAGGGGCGTCCCCGAACTCCTGTTCTGTCTGGTTCACCGGAGCAGACACCTCAACCGCCATTAATGACAACAGGGTCTGCATGTCCTCCTCGGTGCCGACCACCGTTGCAGGCGCTAGCCCCCTCTCAGCCAAAGGTTTATCGTTTACCGGCATATCTAGGGCCGAGCTCAGTAATCCCGCCGTTGCTGACTCTTCAGGCAGATTTAATGTCTCTGCCGGCAGTTGATCCTCAACAAGCGGAGGGTTGGTGCTACTGACTGCACTTTGCAAATCAATTGCGGGTACTGAGGAAGTGGTATTTTCTGTTGTCGGCGCCACCGACGGTAAGACTACTGTCAATGTGTCGGAGATGGATGCCGGAGAGGGTGCTATGGACAGGCTATTGCCTCGCGCCAGCTTGGCCGCCTCCTGGATAATGTCGTCTATCACAGGTAAAGCACTGGGCTGTCGGGAAGCGATCGTCATCAACGAGTGTGTAGCCGCCGGCAATGTTGATAGCCAGTCGATGACCTCTGCTGGCAGCAGCCGTGCAGCAATCATCGCACTTTGACTTGTCGCCAATGTCGGGGTCGATAGGGTCGTCCTGAATCGAAAACGGTAGGGTTCACTCGGCACCGTCAAACCGGGTAACCAGGCGCGACCACTCTGGAACTCCCCCTGCAGCTGGCTCAACAACGGCAGGTAGTGCCAAAGCGCAGCGTAAAACACCACGACATTCCATTGTACATTCTGGGCCGATTGTTCTTCCGGTACGGCTCCAGGAGGCAGCATGTGTCCTTTGGCCAAGCGCACCGCATATGTCGCCGTCTGCAGGGTGACATCAACCAATCCCCCTTCCCTGGCATACTCGCCCAGAGGCGCAGCCGGCAACACCTGCATCAACGTCATGAGTTGCTTCAATGGCTGCAGATAGAAATCTGCATAGAGATCTTTGGGGAGTGCACAATTTTCCCATAACTGCTGTAAACACTGCTTACGAGATACCGTGCTCAACAGCTGTTCTGCTGACGCGGGCATATAGTAGCCGGCAGGGCCCCGTGAGGCTGAAGTGATTGCCGTTGTATTTGCCGACATATCCCGGGTACCGACAAGCAGCTCTTTGATGGCCTTCAGCATATCTGGCCTCCAGTGATAACAGCACTGTAGAGAAAGGCATTGAAGGTCATAATGACAATACGAGCCAGAGGCGAGTAACGCGTATTGAGTTGACGGGCAACGTCAGTGATCCGTTGTTGATAATGGCGGCCGAAGTTGGGCCAGGCCAGTTGATGGGAGGTTTGACATTCCACATTGAAGGGGAGTTTTTGCTCTGCTTCGTCCCTGACGGCCCAGTTATAGGCAAGATAGAGCATTCTGCTGTCTGAATTCGCTAACGCGAACCGCACCAATTTGGACGTTTCTCCGGAGCCGGCAAAAGCCTTAACTACCAGTTTGCTTCCAGACCAACCGATGATGGCAGCCTGTTCAGGTGTATAACAATAAGACATCAGCAGCACTCCGCAAAACTTGACCGGCGCTTATGCTGCGCAGGTCAATACGACAAGCACCACAGGAAAACCTTTTTCCAGAAGAGAAAGTTTCCCGTAGTCAGCCGTTTTCAGGTTGATAGGTAGTTATCAATCTGGCATTGCTGGCGTCTATTCATGTAAATGCAATGGGTAATGCCGATAGTTTCAAAGGCAAGCCCAAAGCCAAAATTCTGTTATTTGATTATGATTTTTATCAGTTTTCCCTGGTGCCAAGAACAACAAAACTCAGGTGAATTTATTGCGGGGTGTTTAGACGATTCACAAGAATTCGTTCAAGTGTGAAAAGTCCACCCTCAGTGTTATGCGCATCCCTACTCATCGTCAGGCGCCCCCTCCCAACTCTGAGTTGGAACTTCCTCTGGTGTTGTGCGCGCTGGTATCACCTGAGCGTTATGCTCATCTGAAAGAAAATAAGCATAACGCTCAGAAGCTTGAGCTCGTCCCCTCTGGCCTCCACACTCCGGCCTCTTTTTATCAACTAAAATGACATCATGTCAATAAAATTAATACTTTTGCGATTTACTTGATCGCCAAACGATATCATAAGCCGCTCTTTTCATTGAAAAACACAACTTTGAGTGTAAAATAATGACTGTTTTTTAAACCGAATTTGGCCAAAGGTGGGAGATGGAAATCAACAATAAAACTGCCCTGGGGGAAGTCATTGCCAAAGCTTTGGCGATGAGAGGTATTCCAAAGCAAAAGCATATCAGCCACACCAGCCGTGTATTGGATATCACAACAGCTGCGGCACAAAAGAAGCTGACTGGAGCCTCTAACTGGGAAGTATCGCAACTGATTAGAGTGATTGACTCTATCGGTATGAAAATGAGCGACTTCTTCGACATATATAGCTATTCAGTAAATGAAGTACATAGCGCCATCTGGAACGATGGAAAGACAAATGTTAAATGCAAAATATATTTAACAGATATCAATTCCAATGGCCCAACGGAGTACTCAGCTTTAAAAATCAACGACGAATGGGTTGTATTCCGTACTGATGATATAAAAGATGACGTATTATTTGAGTCAAAGCGTAATATTGAAATGATTCAGCTATATCCTCAAAAGCAAAATGTAAAAAAACACCGAATTGCAATTCTTGATGACGACAAGAATATAGTAGATAGTCTTCAGGAAATCATTGGTAATGATGAATATGTTGTAGACCCATTCTATAACATTGAATCATTAGAAGTGAGCCTGAAGCACAGTCCTTATGACGCCTATATACTGGATTGGGTTGTTGGGGCGAGAACCGTTTTTAACACAATAAAAGAAATAAGAAAATCAGAGAATAAAAATGCCATGATCCTGGTGCTTACCGGACAGTTATCTGGGATTGTCGATAGAGAAATTGCAAGTGCAATAAATGATTATGATATCACTGGCCCTCATGAAAAACCGATAAAAGCCAGTGTTATAAAGTCACTGGTTGATAAGCATTTTCCCAAGTGAATTATTATGGATAATAGTTTATTAACCTATACGGGCAGCCTCTTACTTGATGGGAGATACATTGTGTCACCCTATGGAATAAGTAAAGAACAACCCGGTGGTGATATATCTCCATTGAGTAATTCTATTGTTCATAATAACTCAATAAATAAAATTTCCGTTGACTACTCAAAAGTAAAAAGCCTTACTATCATCAATGGATTAGGCGTAACACTGGGTGATTCTGTAGTCGGTATATCTGCACTGCATGCTATAAAAAACATAAACCCCAACATCGTCATTAAAGTCATTCGTCCAGAAAACTGCCCTAACTATGTTAATGAAATTTACACACTAACTAACAATATAATAAATGAAATTCATTTCATGCCATTTGACATCTCCAAAGTCGCTGAATCTGAACTAATAATAGACATTGGGAATCAACTGTATTGGGAAGATTTTAATAAATGGGAGATGCACGATTTCTTTATAAGAAACCTTGGTCTAGAACGTAGTTTTATTCCAGTTGAGTTCAAAAGTAATTCATGGCTAAAAAACTCCACTCTTGATGATGTCAATCTGGGTGAATATATTCTCTTCTGCCCTCACGCAAGCACAAAAATAAGAAGCATACCCCAACAGTATCACAAGAGAATAATATCTAACTTAAGTGATAAGTTTAAGGTTAAAGTCCTTGGATTTAGTGATGTTTATCATAAAAATTACACAAACATTACTGAATTATCAAAAAGCACTGCTTGTTTCGCGTCCATAATAAAAAATGCGAAATACCTCTATACATGTGATTCAGCAGCCTTGCATATTGGTGCAGGTTTTAACATACCTACCACCTGTATTTTTACAACAGTTAAACCCGAGTTTCGTAGTCTATACTATAATAATTGCGAGTCTGTTTACATCGGAAATGATATGACAGAAGGAATACATAATAGTGAAGATATCACTTTAGTTAATTCAATATGTAAGGAATTTGAGGTTTACTATGCGTAAGTTAAAATCACTGTTCATTTTATTTATACTTACTTTATTATTCTCAACCCCTTCTTTTGCAAAGGTTGGGGATCTCTATATAGATGGTGAAATAACCAATCAAAATCATGGTGGCGGATATTTGTTAACCATGGATGATTTTAATAAACTGAAAAAATCCCATATAAAAACAACAACATCTTGGACTGAACCAGGGAAGGTTGTGGATTTCGAAGGGGTGAAATTTAAGGATTTATTAAGCCTGGTTGGCGCCCATGGTAAAACGTTAAGAATGAGAGCATTGAATGACTATTGGGTTGATATACCATTATCTGATGTAGAGCAATTTGATATTCTACTTGCAAACAAAAGGGACGGAAATCCTTTGAAGGTTCGAGACTTCGGCCCATACTTCGTAATTTACCCATTAGATAAATTTTACGATAAGCTCAACAGCCCAATATATCAAGCTCGCCACATCTGGCAAGTAAATAGTATGACGGTAATTGAGAAATGAAACTAAAACGGATCCTGATTCAGTACGTCGCTGGTTTTTTGATCCTAACTGGCGGTTTTGTGTGGATGTATGAGCAATATTTCTCCACAAGCCATAATATGAATTCAGCAGGCCCACAAGAAAACTATGCGTGGGCAATAGCCAAATTCACGATCAGGCTGGCAGGATTTAACGCGAAAATTGAGCGTCAATTACGATTGGGGAGCAATGATAAAGAGGAATTACAAACAGAACTAGACCTCCTTTTCTCGAGCTCTAATGTACTGCTTCATAAAAGTGTATCAACCAGATACCTATATGAAGAGGCTGGATATGCGAATACAGTTGAAAATATAAACACCAGCTTGGAAAATATCGATAAAGAATTAAACAAAGAGAATCCAAATTACTCGCTCATTCTTAAAAACATAGAACTAATAGGACAAGACAATAAATATCTTGTGGTTATTTCTGACCATGCTGAGGTCAGACAAAGAAATATTATTCAGCAGGACTACATAGATAAAGGGAACTCTATGAAGTTCCCAATTGCTACGCTGTACTTCCTGTTTTTGTTGATGCTTTTTATTTCATATCGACAAGTGAAATCCATTAATAACCAGTTAGAGTCAGAAAAAAAATCCTTTAACAATAAAAACGCTTTTCTTGGGGTGTTGGGTCACGAATTAAGAACTTCGCTCCAGGCAATAATCTCCTCGGTAGAGGTGATTACCCAGAAAAAAGATGGTACTGCATTCAATCACTTTGAACGTTTGGAAAATGCTGCCATGAAAATGGAACGTCAAATGAAGGACCTTGCTGAATTTGCCAAAGTGGACAATGGTAATGTCGAAATAAAAATAGCATCATTCAACTTACGTAAGATTGTGCAAGATACCGTTGAGCAAAGCATTTCAATATTGAAAAAGGGTAATGTTGCCGTTAATTTAGGAAAAATTTCTGATACGTATATAAAAAGCGATCCATCCAGGGTTATGCAGATCATTGAAAACATTGTTACCAATGCCATTAAATATACAGCGAATGGTAACGTGCAGGTAAATGCGATTGTACATGAAAAGTCTAAACTGGTCATTAAGGTCGAAGATACGGGTCAGGGTATCCCGAAAGATAAAATAGACACCATTTTTTCTCCGTTTATACGTGTCGGAAACGACAACAAAGTACCCGGTTTTGGGATGGGGTTGGCTATCGTCCATGGTGTTGTTAAAGCCATGAAAGGGACTATTGATGTGAAAAGTGACGTTGGTAAAGGAACTGTGTTTACCGTTTCATTACCCATTGAGCTATCAACACCTGCAGAGATTGAAATGATCACCGATGTCGATGACAAACCTTTTTCAGCGAAGGGTATCAGTATATTAATTATCGATGATAATGAAATGGCATGCGAGTCCTTAGTGTCAATTCTTCAGCATGACTTTTCAGTTGAGTATACAACGTCTCCAGAGAGAGCATTGGAGAAACTATATCGGAAATCGTTTGACCTTGTTTTGAGTGATCTGCAAATGCCTATCATTACTGGTGATGACCTATATAGAGAGGTCAAAGAGAACAACGGTCCAAACAAAAACACACCATTTATATTTATTAGCGCATATACCAGTAAAAGTCCAATCAAAGGTGTGGATATTTTAACGAAGCCCGTAAGGTTAAATGATATTAAAAAATCCATAGAGTCAGTGATTTCTAGCGATTCTATTATATAGAATGCACAGTATATTTATATGACCTCAGTATAACCGCCAAAAATATAGGGTGGTTTGGGTCAATTATCTGAATTATACTGTTGTATTCAAAGAGGCCATTTATCCAAGCAATGCACGGTGTATACATCACCAATCGACGTTCATTTTCCAATGCGGTCCCCAATACTATTCCACCTGGTATGCCAAGTGATGACAGCTGGGTATACACCATCGACATAACCACCACATATATGTCACACAAGAGGCAGCATATGTGGTGAAGGATCGTACCCCCATCTCCTGAATCTCCACTACCGCCGCAATCATCATGGCACCGATACTGCGTTCAGTGCTATTCGTACTAGGGCAGGTAGTATACTAGACGCTCGACGTCAGCACTCTCATAACTTTTGATGATCGATATCTAAGGGTTCTAAACGGGAAACCGCCAAAATATTGTTGGCTTCAGCCAGCCGTTCCGCATACAGGCTGACGTGCAGATTGCGTGCACAATAACACAAGAATATTTTTAATATTATTTAATATATAAGATTGATAATAAGACCACGATTAATTTTCCATAATTATAATTAATTATGCAACTATTACTTTACCATATGACTTAACTTGAGTTTTAAGCCTGTTTTTAAACTCATTAATAATAACGCTTGCTAATGAAGTCGGAATAAGTTAATTATTTAACGGCTTTACATAGCCTTACACAGCTTTACACTTTATAATTGTATTGATTACATCAACAGAAGGAGTTGTTTATGAAAGTGATTGATTCTTCATTGTTAGAGTATGTATCTGGTGGTCGGGGTAACAATGGCGGCGATCGTTCCGACAATGGCGGTAGAAGTAACGGGGGAAGTCAATCCGGTAACGGTAACAATGGTGGTTCAGGTAATTACTACGCCAAAAACACCTCGGAAGACTGTATCAATGGAATGACGGTGGGTGCAGCAATGGGGGCATTTGCTGGATTACCTGGTGCGGCTATGGGATTGGTTGGTGGTGCAGTTACCGGGGGATGTTTTAAAGATGGTGCCAAAGGTGGCGGCAACGTGGGAATGGGTAGAGGCGGAAATAAATGCGGGACAAGTTCTGGCGGAAGTTGCTCCTGGTAAAAATACACGCTGAAAAAAATTAAAAAAACCTCTCTCCATTTCCTGGTGATTACATGAATGACAAAGCGTTGAAACTAATATCGGTAGTTATCGGTATATTTCTATCTTTCTCCTTGCTAAGCGGGGCTGGAGTGGGGTTTTCAACATGGTATCCAGCACCGAGTGGCATTTCCGTATTATTGGTTTCTATTAGCTCCTCCGTGTGTATAGTAAGATTCTTATATTTTTTGATTAAGTTGTTTTTTCGGAAACCATCGAATTAAAGACTATACAACTTAACAATCCGCCCCTTTTGGGGCGGATTTGCATATAAATATATCGTAACCGTTTTCTATGACTAATAATCACTCAGCCTTGCCCCAGATGATTCAGATAAATCACGCGGTCTGCCGATGCTATCGTAGTTTCACGGTGTGCAATGATGACCCGCGTAATACTAAGCCCTTTGATCGCCTGATTCACTACCTCCTCGCTTTCCTTATCCAACGCACTGGTCGCCTCATCCATGAACAACAGCCCCGGTTTTTTGTAAATAGCTCTGGCGATGTACAGTCGCTGTTTTTGGCCGCCGGACAGCCCCTCACCCAGTTCGCCGATCAGCGTTTCATACCCCATCGGCATGCGCATGATGACCTCATGCAAATAACTGGCCCGAGCGCATTCCTGCAACCAGTCTTCATCCACCTCATCCACGAAGCCGCAAATATTTTCCCGGATTGAACCGGAGAACAATTTGTCATCCTGCATCACACAGGCAATCATCTTGTGGTAGTTGTTGACCCCCAGTTGTTGTATATCGATACCATTCATCTCAACCCTTCCGTTGTCTGGCGTAAAAAGCCCACACAGTACCTTCATCAGTGTGGTCTTACCCGCTCCGGAGGGTCCTACGATAGCCACGCTTTCTCCCGGCAGGATGGTAATGTCCAGTTCACTGAAAATGGCTGGAGACTGGCTGTCATAGCGATAGCTCAAGGCGCGGGTTGTCAACTCAATCGGCTGTAGCCTAGCCTCATAAGGAAGGTCAGGTTTGCGATTCTCCCGCGGCTGTAGGGCGATATCAGCAATACGTTCGTTATGCAGGCTCATCATACGTAGCTGCAACAAAAAGTCGGTCAACGAGCTGATACGGTCGGAGAACTGTCCCCTGAAGGCGCCAAATGCCACAAACATACCTATGGTCATCTGGTTGTCGATCACCAGGCTGGTACCCAGCCACAGGATAGCGACCTGGTCGCAGGCCGCGACAAAGGTGTTGATGCCGCCAAACAGCATGTCCATCCTGGTCACCCGGATACCAGTATTGATAGTATCGATTTCGAGGTTGAGCCAGTGAGCACTGCGTCGTTCCGACATTCCCTGTATTTTGACGGTGGCTATGCCATACAGTGTCTCCATGAAATACGAGCCAGCCCGGGCACTTCTGACTAACGACTCCTCAGACAGTTGCCGGTAATAACCATAGGTCAGCAGACGCAGTAATACATATAAGGTGGTGAAGGCCATCACGATCCAGGTCAACCAACCACCGTACAGAATCATCATAATCAGCACACCGATCACCATGATACTGTCCATGATGGCACCGACGATACTAGCGGTGAAGGTGCTGCGCAGTGCATCCAGCGAGCCGAAACGCGACTGGATATCACCCAGTTTGCGCCGTTCAAAATAGCCCAATGGTAGTCGCAACAGATGATTGAAAAGCCCAGATTGCCACTGTACGTTGATGAGAGTTGCCATGACCAATGAGGACCAGGCACGCACCATGCTGACTGCCGCCCTCAGCAGGATGAAGAATAGCAACCCTGCGCAGATCAAAGTAAGCAGACCTCGGTCCCCGGCAGGGATCGCATGATCCATCACCAGTTGCGTACCGACCGGCATCACCAGGTTGATGGTTTCTATCACCAATGACAGACAAAAGATCTTGCCGAGTGTCCCTTTGAGACCGTGCACGCTTCTCATCAGCGAGCCAAGACTGAGCCGGTTGCTCACAGTATATGCCTCGAAAGCGCTGCCGGGCCAGGCTTCAAGGGCTACCCCGGTGAAACTTTGCGACACCTCAGCCAGACTCAGGGTACGACGCCCCTGCGCCGGATCATGCAGCACGACACTGTTACGCCTGACGCTCACCAACACCACAAAATGGTTGAACTCCCAGTGTAATATGCACGGCATTTTTAGCGCACCAAGCTCGTCTATATCGAGTGACAGAGGGCGTGAGGCCAATCCCAATTGCTCGGCAATACCGCTCAGACCAGACAGCGTGGTGCCACGCGCCGACAGGTTAAACTGCTGGCGCAGCGCAATCAGATCGATATTCTTGCCATAGTGGCCGCAGACCATCGCCAGGCAGGCCAGACCGCACTCGGAGGATTCGGTTTGATGGACCAGAGGTACACGATGACGCAGCCGTATATCCAATTGGCTGAGCAAACTTTTAAAGGGCGCTTTACTCATTTACTGGCCCCGTTGCGCTGTGTTTCATGTCGTAGAACGGTGACAACATCCATTGATAGATTTTCCTTTTCTCAAGAAACAGCGTGCTCTGCGCTTTCATGCCGTTTTCCAGGCTCAGGCGTTTATCGCCATACATAATGGTCTGTTTTTCTGGCCGGACGATCACCTTGTAGTACGGAACGGCGGTGGTCAGTGCGCTTTTCGGAGCCCCCTGGTAAGTCAGCATTTCCTGTGGCGAAGCAGGTGCCTTGGAGATGATTGAGACGCTGCCGGCAAACTGCCCGAACTTCTCCGCCGGAAAGGCTTCATAGCGTACGTTAACCCGGTCGCCAGCGGTGATGTAGGGGAGCGCGTCATTGGGAACCCAAATCACCAGGTTGTAGTGGTCTATCTTTTGCGGAATCACCTGCAGCAGACTGTCGCCGACATTCACCATTTGTCCGACAGTAACGCTCAGTGAATCAACACGACCGGCGGATAATGCTTTAACGATGATTTCTCCACCGGCATCGATATTGATCAATTCCTTTTGCAGTTCGTAACGCTGCAACTCCATCTGATAAATCTGATTGTCAAATTCAGCGGCTTGGGTTTGCATTTGACTTTCCAACGTAGTGATTTGCAAAGAGTTTTGCTCATTTTGCCCGCTTAACCCCAGCATATTATTTTGCTGTTGATAATATAATGCCACCTGATTGGTTAGTTGATCTTTGTTAATTAGCCCCTTGATCTGATAATGCCTATAATTCTCCATGTTCTCTTTCATTATACGAATGCCTTCTTCGGCTCGTTTGATAATCTCTGACGAACGTTTAAAAGCGGAAGTGTACTGTTCTCTTTGGTTTGTCAGCATAGCGAGCGTGTTTTTCTTGCTACTCTGTAAACGTGATATGATATCTGAAATTCGTCCTAGTTGATCTTCAATGTCCTTTCGCTGATTATCACTGACTACGCCACTACGAGTGCTTTTGCTGACGTCAATCTGATAAATAGAATCGCCGATTTTGATTATCTGCCCTTCATTGACAAATCGCCTGACGACCACACCCTGTACGCTTGAATACACGCTTGCTGCTCTAGGGTATGTGGTTATCTCTCCCGTTACATTGATGCGTCTCGTATAAGTACCAGCAATCACAAACACCAAAAAGGCGATGATAAATGATATGCAAAATCCAGTAACGAGCCATACAGGGATGCCTGGTAATAAAATAGCGCGGCCACGCCACCTTGACCTCTGACTTTCTATCGCTTCCCGGCGAAACAATTTCTGCCTCCATATATGAAAATTATGCTTTTTAGGACATGAATATAATCAAACAATCAATCCAGAAGGGGGTTAATTTAGACGGATTTTCTTTGATCCGCCAGATAAATAAATTCAAAGCTTAATTTTAATTATCACCACTAATTAATATTAGTATGTTTATTATATTTGTTTTATTGATGTGCCACTAATGATAAATAGTTACGCCAAATAATTATTCACGTGAAAGGAACTCAGCCCGGATTGTGCGATCGGATCGATACCATTTAGGGAGAAAAGTACATAACTCTAAAAAAAGCCACCGAACATCGGTGGCCATAGGTTAATGCGATAACAAAACTCGGTGATTAGCCAACTGCTGAATTGGATGACAACGGCACCGAATCCTTGTCGGCGTAGGTCAGGTGGATCATTTCACCGGCCTCAACCTCAGCCGCTATTCGTCCGCCGTCGACATGCTCGCCACAGTCGTAGCGATCGTAACCACTGCGTTCCGCATCAGGCATGTACCAGGTATGTTCCACCTGGCAACTGAACCGCTCCGACACTGTCCCTATAACCTCGCCGGCTGGCGGGTACCACGGGGAATCAAAGTGCACCGTCAGCGTGTTGATGCCGTCCCGCACACAACCGGCATTATGGCCTGATGGCCATTCGACGCCGTACTGTCGACCATAGAGATCGGTCGTGGTCGGCACATCACGTAACAAAGCGCCTGAACCATTCAGTTCGGTCGCCAGACGCGTCGGGATCAGCATCAGCATATCGCACGGTGCGGTATACTCAGGCATCATGCCCAAACGTTCCCAGCATATGCCGGCATCGATGTCAGGACTCCCCCCCACCAGGCCGAACCAGTCCGCATACTGGCGAGATAGGACATCCGCCATACGCTCCTTCGCGACGTTGGGGATATTCTCCCATTTCACGGCGTCAAGACCCGACTGGCGGTAGAGACGCTCAATCAGGCGGATGTTCTCGGTCGTTAACGTGACATCCGCCTTCAGCAACCCGAACCAGTGTTCAAAGGCCAGATTCTGAGGCGATGCGATCCCCGGGTGCATTAATAAACCCAGGTAAGGCACGTAAACGCCGGGTTTTGTCGTAGCCGGCTTCAGTATGCCGGCGCAGCCGGCCAGGAATAGCCGGCAGCTCTGTTGAATGGCGTGCCGGTAGTCAGGCACAACATGGCCATTGACCCATTGCTGCAGTTCATCCACAAAAACGGATTGGCCCGTGATCACTAAACGGTTTTTGCACCAGTTCGACATGGTCTTTCTCCTCTCTTAAAAAAGAGGGAGCTCTCCCCAGCGGGGGAAAGTCTCCCCCGTTGGGTCAGGTGTTACCTCATGATGGCCAGGACGATGATACTGCCCTGCCCTTAGTGGCCTTGCTCGCCGTAGTGAGCCCGGTATACCTAGTGTTCGTCGCCATCAGCGACCAATCCCAGCTGTACCAATAATCCGCGATCCCACGAGCCCGGACGTCGGCTACCATCGGCAATACTGGTCAGAATGTAATGGATAAGGCCCTCGACATTCTCAAGCTGAACGGCCGCGCCACAGGTCTGCTGAAGCTTCAGCATGTACGCCAGCTCGCCGGCAATCTCAGGGTCAACGGTGACCTGCAGCCCCTTGTTGGTGGTTTTAGTCATCGGTTATCTCCTGTTCTGTTTCACCAATCACGCCCAGCTCTTCCGCCTGGCGCAGATACGGTGATGATGGGGTAAAGGGACTGGCGCCCAGGCGTACCAGGTGGTATTTATCCACCAGGTTGTTGATCGCCTCAAACGGCCGCACTCCCGCTTCCTGTAAAGCCATCACGCACTCCGCTTCACACAGATCGGTATCGTTTAACGCCAGGCCAAAGTATTTGGCCAGTAACCTGCCGGCAATGGTCTGCCAGTAACGTTGTTCAATCGTCATCACCAGACGCCTCATGCCGCAACGGCAGGATCGGTTGTCACCGGTTTCGCCAGGGGCTTCAGCAAAAACTCTGACGCCTCACGGGCCTGTTTGGCCGCACGAAACAGCGCGCGCTTATCTTCACGCAATACCTTGAGCCAGTGCTCGAGGTAGCTGTCGTGCTGGATGTCGCCAAAGACGCCAAGCTGTGCGCACATAAAAGCACTGCCCAGCTCCGCCACCAGTTCCTCGAACGCGTATACCGGGTCTCCGAACGCGCGGGAAGAAGACGTGATCCCCTCCCGGTTGAGCCGTGTTGCATGACCGGTGCTGTGCACCAGTTCATGCAATAACGTCGACCAGTAATCCGCCTCGGTTCGAAATTGCTGAACCTGCGGCAGGACAATCCGGTCGCGGAGCGGGGAGTAAAACGCCCTGTCCTGGTAAACCTGCTCGAGCCGAACACCACAGGTCTCAACGAGGGTGCTGACCTGAGCCTGTGTTTTCTCATCGACCAACGCCCCCTCCTCTTCCGGCTCCTCTGCCGGCGTAATGCCGACAACGGTTTCCGGGAGGGCGGCGCATTGGGCAACGTTAAACAGGTACAACGGCTTCAGCATGGGTATTCGCATTTTCAGCGGGTTCCCCTCTTCGTCAAACAGCTGCCGGCCGTCAGCATCCTCCACTTGCTTGTCCCAGGGTTTGAATACCACGGCCAGGGTCGCGGTTTCGCCGGCAAGCACATGCCCACCAACGGCTTCCGCCTGCTTATAGGTGAGCCAGCGATTGGAGTGAAAGCCCCTTTCGTCCGCGGCCATCCATAACAGCAGCACATTCACGCCGCTGTAGTGGTAACCGGTCGTGCCGTTCTGCGGCATGATGGCCGTCGACGCGCCGCGGCCCTTGTCGGTCCGCCAGGGCTTGCGCCAGGGCAAGGTTCCCGTCTCGATGGCGGCAATGATTTTGTCCGTAACCTGTTGGTACAGGTCAGTACGTTCGCGACGGGCTTTTGCCGGCCGACGTGATGGTGATGTTTTCTTCATGGAGTGCTCCTCGTAAAAAAGGCGCATTCCTCCCCTAGCGGCGAAGAATACGCCCCAGGGGATAAAAAAAGTGGTCAGAACGCGGGGTAACGCAGTGCCCCTTTCGGGTTTACCGTGTCAACACGCTGTTTCAGCCGTTCGAACATGGCCAGATAGTCTTCCCGATCGGCGGGCTTTGCCCGCTTGCAATCGGTATGACAGGCCGTGGCCAGCAAGTTGATGGACCGCTCACGCCAGTGTTTAAACTCACCCTGGCTGACACAAACCGAGTAATGGACCTCGGCCAGCTGCAGCATGCGGGCGGTTATACGACGGAAGCCGGCGACACACACCCAGTTAACCGTGGCAACGTGCATATAGACCGTTTCGGGTAACAGGTGGATCCAGAGCTCATGGACTTGCGACAGTATTCGCTCGATACAACTGTCGTTCAGCATCAGCTCCTCGCCAAAGTCGTCGCCGCCGGCGAGCCGCCGGGACGTTTCATACCAGGCATCATCCTTTTCGGGATGGCAACCGTCGGCATACGCCAAGTGCTTGATACGGCCGGTGGCGTTTCGTTCGCCCACAGCAGGCATCAGATAGACGCCGTCGTCTTTGGCCAACACCAACGCACACTGATTGGCGCGGACTTCAGCCACCACGGCGCGCAGTTCTGCAGGGTTAAAATGCAACATGGTAAGTCTCCTTAAAAAGCGGAGACGACTTCCCCTGGAGGGGAAGCCCCTCCAGGGAAATAAAACGTTATGGCCAGCGCGGTGGTGTTACCACGAAGCCCGGAAGTAAAGGTGATACCGACTAAAATCGAAACCGGTAAGTACGCTGTTAACGTACGTTTTCAGTAAGTCGACCTGCATCCAGTACACATCGCAGTAGTCGCGAGAGTCATCAGGGAACTCCTCATGGCAGTTCGCTTCATTCAATCGTGACAACAGCATCTGCAGCATCTGGATGTCATTGCGGTCGAACGCCATCAGCTCACCGCTTTTGACGTCCCCGACACTGTTGGCCACCCAATGCATCAACGCAGTAAACCCGCGAAAATGACAGGAGTGAACCAGCAGCGGCGGATGGTAGTGGTTACACGTTTTGTGGTTGTATATTCGCGGCGCCTGCACACAATCACCGCCGTCCTCCAGCCACGCTGGTGAACACGGCACCCAGTCGCCAACGGGTGTCCAGTCGCCGTTAACCGGCAACATCGGATAGTCAGCCTTACGCTGACGGAAAAAGTTGATATCAAGCCCCATGGGTCACTCCTCTCGGTATACGGACAGGAGCTCCCCTGCAGGGAGGCCCTGCCGGGTGAATAAAAAAATCGCGACTATGCCGCCGAATGCGCCTGATTCAAACGCGCCGCCAGCACGTCATCCATGCCGACAATAACGCACCAGCGACAAAGCAGTTCATCGGGATCATCGTTATGACTGCTATACCCTTCCAAATGGTAAAGAATGGAGTCATCAGTCAGTGCCGCCTCATCCACTTCACCTGGAGCAATAAGTTCTGGGCGTTTGAGGTGGTGGCGCAACCAGAGTAGTGGCAACTCCCATCCTGGATATTTGGCGAGTTTGGAGTCGTTCCGCTCTATCCGTACAGAGCCAGGGCACAGGTTATGAATCAGTGTCAGAACCAGTCGGTGAAAAAAGTCGGGGCGCTGAAAGAACCCCACACGTTCTTCGACGTCAGGCACCGGTTGCATCGGACTATTTTCCTCTGATTCCGGTGATACACGTAAACCGGCCGTTTCGAAGATCATGCCATCAAACAGCTGGCCGGCTTCCGTGATACCTTCTGGCCGGGCTTCATCCGGCAACAACCAGAACACCTCGGTTACCGCCAGGGTGAAATCAATCCACTCGTCCTGGGACGGTGGTGCGACAAAATACACGTTCATACTCACGATAAATCCTCCGGTAACAAAAAATTGGGGGGATTTATCCCCCTGACGGGAATAAATCCCCGTCAGGGTGTGTGTCTGTCAGGCTGCCGTGCCGATCACCAAACCTCGAGCTCGCCAATAGCTATGTCGGCTTCGACATAACGCTTGCCTTGCTCCACGGCCTGTGTCCAATAAGACGCATGAATATCTTTGCTCAGTGTATCCAGGCGAGCCATAAGCGCTTGCCCGTTAGCGGAAAGTGTCGATATATAGCCGTACTGCATGACCAGCAGGAAACCACCAAAGGCCTCTCCCGCATTGATAACGGCATTTTCCACATCATTCAGCTCAGTGGGGTCTTCACGTTCAATACCCAATCCCAGGCGCTGGCAAGCCCGTATACTCATGAGCTTACCTTCAACCAGGCAAAGGAAATGAAACGCATCAAGCGCGGTTTTCACGTCAAGTACGTTGGGTAACTGGGTATGCATCGATAAATCCTCCACAAAAAGAAAAGCGGGATTTATCCCCATAACGGGTGTAAATCCCCGTCAGGGTATTAAGTGGGTAAACCGACAGCTCTAAAAGCGGTAACGCAGTCTGGCCAAATGCTCAGCATGTTGGCTAGCGAGTCGGTAAGCTTTTCTGCGCTCGGTATGTTTGCAAGCCAGCACAACATGGGTGTTTGCGTAGGTATATTCGCCTTTGTACCAACCTTTGCGCAGCGTCAGCAACGCGCTGACCGAACCATCATCACTGCAGATAACATGCGCGCGAACGGCAAAATTACCTGCTGCATTGACGTACCAGTCAGTAAAACGCGGCGGCGTCATGCGAAAAGGTATTCGCTGGACAGCCGATTTGACACGGTGCAGGGTTGAGAAGAAATCAGGAACAACTGAAGAAGTAAAAACAGACATGGTGTTTCTCCTGTAAAAAAGGGAAACACCGCTCCCAGGGGAAAGGTATTTCCCCTGGGGATTGGATTGCGGTAACCGCAATCGTCAGTACCTTCATCACCGTTAAGTGATCCCTGTTCTCAAAGGTTAAACAGGGTTACCGCCACTGGGGCTTCCTCTTTCAGGCTACGAGGCTATTGGCAGTCACCCGAAGGCGTTTCTCACAGACCGCTGAAACTTTGGCTGGCACTCACCCGAAGGCGCTTCTCACAGAGTGCTGAAGCATTGGCTGGTTGTCCGAAGACAACAAGTAAGCCTGTTCATTTTCGAATCAAAAGAGAACAATGTCAACCACAGGAGAACTAAAATGCAGCCAGGTTATGTTTCTTAAAAAAATCAAGCTATATAATCAGTGTTCGAATCCTGACACTATCAATATCACGTCAACATGTTAAATATGGAAAAAAACTGTTATTAACAGCAACCATTAAAACCTACCAAATGTAATTGCAAACACATCAATAAAGAAATTATTTTAATATGGGACATGGCATAGTCCTAACCGAACAAAACCAACAAAAAATAAATATATTTTCACACCTGCAACCGTAACGTGAAAGTCATTCCCCCTTCTGGAGCGATTTCCGCATCTAGGCTCCCTCTATGTAACTCACAAATAGCACGTGCGATAGAAAGTCCCAACCCACTACCGCCTGAAGATCTCGCTCTGGAGCTTTCAGCGCGAGCAAAACGTTCAAACATATGCGGTAAAAACTCACTGCTTACCCCGGGCCCGTAATCACGGAAACGTACTGCTAGAAAACCGGGTTCGTCACATAAGCTGATCTCCTGATGCCGCCCCTCTTTGGCATAACGCAATGCGTTATCCATCAAAATGATAAATACCTGCCCCATACGATAAGGATCGACCAAAAGACTCGGTGAGGTATGTGATTCCAGAGTGAAAGTAAAGCCTTGTAGTTCAGCCTGCGGCCTCAACCAGAGGATCCGTTCTCTAAGTAATTCAACAATATTAACCGGAGACTTATCCAGTAACAGTTGCCCCGCCTGCGCCATGGATAACAGGTACAGATCATCAATCAAACGGTTAAGATGATGAAGCTGACTCATGACAAGGTTAAGCTGCTTCGTTTCACAAGGAAAAATGCCATCAATCATTCCCTGCATCCGTCCGGTCGCTGCAGTAAGGGGAGAGCGTAGCTCATGGGCCATTGCCACGTGAGAAGCCTTGAGTTCACGTTCATATTGCGAAAGGCGCTCCGTCATCGTATTAAAGTCGTTAGTCAGGTTGATGAGCTCTACCGGCGCTCTTCTTTCCAGCCCGACACGATGCGAAAACTCCCCTTCAGAGACCTTCCTCGCTATTTTCGCAATACGGGTAAATTGGCGTGATAGCGGACGGGCAGCATATAGCCCAAGGATAACAATTGTCGGTATAGCGACCAAAACTAGGGAACAAAGCAGCATCAAGTCAATAGAGGTGGCAGAAGGATTAGAGAAGTTTACGCCATACCAAGCATCCACCAGTTGATGATAGCGTGTGATATTAATGTCTGGGTCTGCCAACAGTTTCTGCATCTCTTCCCTGGTAGACTCAGGCATAGAGTGCAGTTTCCAAAGATATACCAGACGATAAGCACCCCACATACAACTGGCAATAATGATCACGCAACCAATAGCCAGTGAGAGGACCCGCAATAAAATCCAACGCGATAAAGATGACGGTTTGTGTGACTTGTCCATACTTACCTGAACCTGTATCCGAAGCCCCTGACGGTGAGCAGCACTCCAGTGACGCCGGCATTCTCCAATTTTTTACGTAGCTTATAAATATGCATGTCCATCACTCGCTCCATAGCCTCACTTTCTGGTAAACACTTTTCTAGCAACTCCTGACGTGAAAAAACCTTGGTAGGTGCACGTAAAAGTGTCGCCAACAAGCTGAATTCTGTCGGGGTTAGCTCGAGATTTTGGACTTTATCAGCGGAGGTTTCGACGGAGGCCACCATCGATTCAGTATCAAGGCGCAATGAGCCAAAAGACAGGCTCTCTTTCACATGATTTTGATAGTAATAGCGTCGCATTACCGCATGCACACGGGCCATCACTTCCCCAGGATGATAAGGCTTGACGATATAGTCATCGGCACCATAACGAAGTGCACCGATCTTATCCGTCGCATCCCCCATTCCGGTGATCATAATGACGGGAGTGTCACTCTTTTTCCTTAACTGGCTCAAAATTTCCGTCCCGTTGATACCCGGCAGCATCATGTCAAGCAAGATTAAGTCAGGCTTCAGGCGCTGAACCATCTCCATCCCTTTAGAACCATCCCCAGCCACTGAGACATGGAAATGCTCCCGTTGTAGATAAGCTTCCAGCACCTGTGCGGCATCACTGTCATCTTCAATAATCAATACATGTTTTTTGTCCATAACGTTTTCCTGACTACCAATAAATCCCTCTCATTCCTGTATAGTTACTGGCCGCTTTTACAGCCAGTAACTATGCGAAATTATGTCATGTTCAGCGTCATTGCTTGTCGAGTTGCTTAATAATCGCATCGAACCCCGCACGAGTATAGGCATCCACCCCATTGTTATCTGCCTGCGGCAAGCTGGATTGCTTCACAATCACCACGTTTGCTGTCGGATCAATGTATACCCATTGACCGTAAACACCAATTGCCGTATAGGCATGATGAGCGTTATTGCGGATCCAGAATTGGTCCTTATAGCTCCAGCCAGCCCTTCTGCCGCAGATCCACTTTCCGCAAATACATTAATATCGCCGCCAGAAGTGATGCTCTCTATGGCCTTGTACGGCAGGATTTTTTCCCATTAAATTCACCTTTATTCAATAACATCACGCCGACCTTAGCCAGATCTATTGCCGTAGCATTCACACCGCCACCACAGGATGGGGTGCCTGATTTATCAACCAACACGAAGGCACCTCTGCTCATACCGAGTTTAGACCACAACCGATCTGACAATAACGTTTCAAATGTCTCCCCTGAGGCACGTTCTGTAAGCCAGCAAAGTACATCCGTAGTGGGAGTCACATAATGGAACTTATCACCATGTTTTCTCTGCTTTTTCAGTGTAGTTAAGAACTGACGAATAGTCCTCGGCCCATGGTCATTTTTGAGCTCAGGAGCCGCACCTTTCAACTCAGGTATATAATCCATGACCTTAGCATCCCTGTTTAACTTCCCTTCAGCAACGAGAAAGGTGGCCAGTATCCCGGTAAGTGATTTTGATACAGACATTACCAGATGGCGAGTGCGACTACTTTGCCCATCGAAGTAATTTTCGTATCTTATTTCGCCATTTTTTATGACGAAAACGAATCTGTTCGTGTCTGATGCAACATATCCGCGACAGTTTTTCGAAAAACACGATGAATAACCGGATCTTCAAAGTCGAAATTTATTTCGTTCATATTCAACTGAGGCTTACCTGTTCCAAGCGAGTAAACCGGCGTACCTGCAGTATCAATACTTTTATGGGGGAAAAACTCCTTTGCATGTTTAAAGCTGTAACGATTATTTCTCTGGCTCAGCATGTTGTATTGCTCGATACCAAGTTCAGTACGTGTTTTGCCGGCACTAGAGATATTCTCACCTAGTCCGATAACGGAAGCCGAAGACTGGGCATAGACTGATGAAGTCAAACACAATGACATAATTATGGAGAAGAGTATCTTTTTCATTCAATGCATCCTGGTTATAATCCAGCACGAATTAAATACCGTTACTATCAAGATACTGCTAATCAATTGTCAATTTTTTATCAACTTGTGATTTTAATTGACATTCATTAGCATATTCCCACGATAAGCTCTACGCCCATAATTATTAATCCATAACAGTTTCAAACGACACTTTTTGCTAGGATGCCTTAGGTGTTTTTCCTAATTCATCATCAATAAGTTGATCTAAGAACCCCACCTCTACTATCATTCCTCAAGGCACACTGCTGGCAGAACCAGAAACATCCCCCCATCTACGGACTCAAGATGGATTTCATCACCAGATCTGTAAACGCTTAGCAGCCAGCAACTCAGTCAATCTGACTGGGAATCCCTGCCAGCGATAAAAAAACAGCTATTCGGTATGTATCATGGTGCATCAAGAACACTTTCGGGTAAGTGCTTGACGTGTCTGCTCACTAATGGCATCGGTAAGTTCATAACGCCGCCGATATACAGCACGTTTTTTACTCGGCACATCGCCTAACCTTTTCCTGATGATATTAATAGGTATCGAATAATAACCATGGCTGTCTATATCTCCGCCAGACATTTCCCAGAAGGAGTCATAATCAGCATGCAAATGTTTAACCCTGTTTTTATACCTGACAGCCTGGTATACATGAAGTTTATTGGATACTGCGAAAATTTTATCCACGCTGAGCAGACTGGCAACCTGAATTAGAGACTCCAGAACAAGCCTCTTTGGGAACAAACCATACAGATTTTTTGTTGCCTGCTGGACAAGTTCTTGAGCGTTGTCATTATTAGGCCCCTGTAACCCACCTATAATTACAGACCTTTTGTTATCGCGTAAGCAAAGCACAAACGTGATTTCCGCCAGCATTTGTCCGGAACCGTCTCTCAGAATGATGCTGGCTTCCCCTTCTCGATCCAGCCTACATGTCGAAACAAACTGAAGGATAAATAGTTGATCATCTTTCCCCATAAACTGACACAAGCAGAGTCCGTCGGGCGACAGATGGCTCTTGAACGCTTCAACATCCAGGAAAGAGGTCAGCATGCTGTAATGGTAAAGGATGGCTTGCATCCTTTCTCCACTGGATAAGGCTGCGCTTACATACGGGCGGTGGATCCGACAGGGTAACCGGGGCTGATTTTGCAAAAGCTCATAATAAAGCGGATGACTCGTAAGAAGACTCAGTAACTGATAAGTTTTCACCGGCATAAGCAGAGAACGAGAAAAAAATTTAAATCGAAAGTGAGGAGAGTTCCAGAACCGGTGCGGCTGCAGATTACCGATAGATAAGGCCATGTAAAGTCCAAGCGGTGATTCAGGAAGTGAAACTGCTGTACGATTGTTTGAAATGTGAGACATTATGATATTCCGAAGCTAGCGCCTTCTACTTCATCAATACTGCAAAAAATAAATTCAGGTGTTCGTGCAGAATCAATGAGGTGAAATCGTATTTTATGATTACAGGGCACACTAGCGTGAAATAATCAATGACTGGTCAATACAACATCAATATTCAGTCAACAAAAGACACCAGATAATAAATTGATCAATGAATGAAAAACATGATTAAACATCTGAAATAATTAAGGTAACAGTGACAGATTACGATCTGCATCCTACAGACCAATCGCTGGAAAGCACTCACCAGGCCAACCCCGGCCGAACATTTTCAGGTTAGCACCCTCCTAAAACTCTGAAGCTGGGTACCCCGAATCGGGCGTGGTCGATGGATTTTGTTATGAAGGCACACTCATTGGAGACAAGTTATCCGGTTGATCCACTATCATTCACCGGGTCCGGATCGCCTTCAATGATTAAGACATGTTTCACAGACTCACATTGATTAAACATTGATAAACCCTTGTCGATTTCTTTATTATTTGTGGCGATACTTCCGGAGTTGTTAACAAGCATAATTCACTCTAGGAGCTCGTATGAAGGGGATAAAAAGGACACTATCGGTGATATTGTTTTTGCCATTTGTAACTTATGCATCATCTGTCGAAAATAAACATGAGATAACCGTTGGAATAGGAACACAGTATGCACCTACGTATATTGGAGCCGATAAATATGACGTGACAAACGCACCTTATTTTGAATGGACCAACGGGAGCTGGTTCGTGAGCTCAGAAAAAGGTATTGGGATTACTCATTCCTTTGATAATGGTTTATACTTGGGGCAGGCATTGGGGTATACATGGGGTCGAACAACTGATGGTGATTCGTGGTTACAGTCTGGCTCCGACCACCTCAAAGGAATGGGGAAAATAAACACAGCATTAAACTCAACAACAACTCTCGGTTGGTGGATGACTCCCTGGATTGGCGTTGAAGGAACCATTGTCGCCCCCCTGACTGAAAGCCAAGGAGTTAATTACAACATAGGTGTTAATGCTGTTTTATTTAATGATGACAGCAACACGCTAACAGCCAGTGGCGTCATGCATTATGGCGACGCTCGTTATAATAACACCTGGTTTGGTGTTAATGAGAAGCAAAGCCGAAATTCAGAGTTCAAGAGTTTTAACTCCACAGGGGGCTTATACAGTGTCGATTATAGTATTAACTGGCAACACTTATTTAATGAAAACTGGTCTGGTTACGCGGCTCTACACTATACTACACTGGCTAACCATGTGAGGCACAGCCCCATCGTGCAGAAGGATGATTATTTCACTTTCACAATAGGTGCATTTTATTCTTTCTAATATGATAAAAGTATTTACGTAACTTTTTGTAACGTCGCAGCCCCGTGAGAGCTGCGACCTTTTACCACTACTTACTCAATATCATCTTTAAAATAGACTTGTCTAATATAACGTCCCCGCCCATCACCATGACCTAAATCCATAGAGACCAATGCATTCGCCTCTTCTCGGCTCATACCATTATTGACATGATGAGTTACAGCATCCTTTGCATAGGCATATCGCAAACTATGAGGCGCATCCTTTCCAATCATACCTGCGTCACGTACGATATTTCTGTATCGTTCTATCGCCGTATGTAGAGAAGGCTTATCAATCAACTTCCCTTTATGCTCATCGCAATGTTTTATCGCCTTATCCAAAACAGATAAAACTTTCTCACGGTTAAAAACTGTTGTATCTCGAGGGCGACCACCTTTTGTCCCGAAAACCACCTTCACCCTATCGTTACCATTTAAAATGGCTTGTTTCCAGGTTTTTAGCGATTTGGCCGACTGAACCGTCTCCTCCGTTCTCAGCCCCAAATAACGAGATAATTGCACGCCGATTGCTACCCCTTCGTCCTTTTTAAAAACATGGTTAACAATTGCCGATAACTTATCATCGGGGAGTGGTGTTTTTGTCCCATCGCGGCTTGCTCCTGATATACCCAGCGCCTGATTACTCAACTTATCATGCGAAGGGTCTGCAAGTTTATTTCGCCCCGCTGCTGACATGATCGAACGGACCGATGCCATTTCATTTTGGAGCGCGCGTATTGATATATTTTCAGCCTTACGACTATTAATATAATTTTCGATATGGGACGTCTTAACATGCTTAACGTCACGGATCTGGATATTTAATTTCGCAAGACGTTCAGAAAAACGTTCCGCTATTCTCGAACGGTCAGCGACGGTTTTAAAACTCCCCCGACCCTGGCGGGCGAGAGTAACCAACTGCTTGCTGAGTTTTGACATCAATTATCCTCCCACGGGATACACAACCCTCTGCTTTCCACAAAGCAGACGGATCTGTATCCCGATAATTTCAACCCCGACGACACGGTTACTTTTGCGCTTCCTGCGTCTCGACTGGTATCTGTGCATCGGGGCGGCGAAATGTTGAGTTATTTCGAGGCTCCCCAGGTCTCTGACCTGTTCGCGGCTTTCGCCGGCCTGACGTTAGTCAGTCTGCCTCCACACACTACTGTTCGTAGTGTCGCCATCGATACCGAGTCGATTTCCTCCTTTTAGATAGTGAAACGTTCAAAACGGTGTTTTCCGTTGTAATTACGTTGAAGTGAATGAGTGTTTAAAACCGTGCTGACACGGACTACGTGTTGGTCAAAAGGTAGTAAAACGTTGAAAGCCACGTCGTGCGTGGTTTGAGACGTTATGCGCTACGCGCGTCACTTGGTAGTGTCTACGCCACTTCACAAGTGACGCGCGCTCCTCTGCTCCTAATGAGACTCACGTAAGCGGCCAAATGTACCAAATGGCCTTATATGTGCGTTCAAAAGTCGCATCGTCAGCAATACGTCGTAAAATATAAAAGAATCAAAGCGTTGAAGCGTAAAACCTCGCCTTGGCGAGCTTTATAGCTGAAAGACGTAATACATACGTTATTGGTGAAAAGAACCGTACCAGGACTGGCGCGGTTGAGTCGCTAATGAACCTTCATCACTGTCGTGATCTCCGTTCTCAAAGGGTAAACGGAGGTACCGCCACATGGGCATCCTCTTTCAGGCTACGAGGATATTGTGACCACCCGAAGGCGTTTCTCACAGGTCAAATGAAACATTGGATGGCACTCACCCGAAGGCGCCTCTCACAGAGTGCTGAGACATTGGATAGTCGTCCAAGGACGACAGTGCAACGAAATTAGCTTAAGCGATCATCTTGCTCACAGTCAATTACCATTCCCCACATCCCCCCCTCATAGGGTGTCCTCTCACTCGTAGGCCACTACTATTCGTTGGGAGCTTATTTGCTACCGAGTTCACTGGTTTACTTGTCTCTGGGTATGATGGCTAATATTTTAGCCTTTCGTGTTAGTAACAATCTTTAAATCATTATTAATCTCATCAGCTTTCATTTGCATCCTTATGTCACTGGCCTTAATTAGAACAAACTTCATTTCATAGTAGGGATATGTACTCAAACATGACAAACGATATGAGCTGATATTATTCCCTTTAAATATAAATGCGCGATAATCTTTTTCTGACAGCTTAATAAATCGAGCATCTACATTAGTCCCAAGCGTTTTATATCCTCCCCCACACCAGAACCCCTCCGCAGAGTCTAACTCAATGGATTTACGAACAATATATGCATCTACCACGTTATGGTGTTTACCATAACACATTAAAAATGCCGTGGTTATCATAATTAAAGGAATAGCAATTGGCAATGAATTGTATTTCAAGTTAATTTTTTTAGTTTTACTCCCATTTTTATACACTCGCTCTATAACCTTGGTTTCATAAAGCGATACAAACATATATATGAACCCAGAAATAGGGATGGCAGTAATTAATAATATCATAATGGAATATGCATATATTATCATCCGAGATGATGCATCATTATATGTTAAATCCATATACCCCATTGCTGCCACCTTCGACCAAGACAATATTATAAAAGAACTAATAATTGAAACCACTCTAATAGCCCAGGCTGTCATTTTATTACCTTTCCCAACACTCCCTTCTGAATTTGACAAGTAGTAATAGCTAGATATGAATATTGAAAAAAAAGAAGCAATGATAAAAACAGTACCATAATCAACAGAACTAATAAACTCCGTAATAAAAATGAAAGCAAACATAGATACTGACCCAAACAACATCCATGCAATTGAATGCTCGTATCGACTCCCTCTTAGTTCCCGGCTTCCATTACGAGTATCAACTCTACTCCTTTTAATTACCCATATCTTTGGGGTGATTATCGCTGAAGTAACCAATAACCCAATAAGCATTATAAATATTGGCACAGCCAAATGATCCGATGGGAAAAGGAAAGCTATAGAAAGCAAGAAAAACAAAGCATGATAGAGAAAAATAGACATGGGGGGATTTATTCGTCTTACTCTAATATACATTGAAAACCATCCGTAAGTAGAACATTGAAAAGGAATAGCCACAATATCTAAAAAATGATGCCTTCGTCAAATTCAACATTCATCTAAAGCACCTTATGTAATTAACCATTAATATATAAAGACATCACCACATAATATTGAAAGCACATTAATATAGTAAAAACACCCCATTGGCAAGCTGGCATAATATCTAGCGATTGCTTGCCATTTGAGCTATGGTAGCAAAATAACAAAGAGGAACTCGGAGGAAATAGTGAGCCAAACCTGAAACCAGTAAGCCTACGAATACACCGATTTTTCGGCGATTACCAAATTCATCAATTTTTCGCTATTTTTCTAGAGTTGATAATTATCGAATAGAGTAAATTATGATACACGTCCTCTACGGAAGTCGTTCAATATGACATCAACTCCGTGATAACCATGCACTGGAATAAATACAGTATCCAATACCTTAATGATCGCGCGAATACTGTCTCTAGTATCCTGGGTTGGCACTGTCAGTTCCGTTGTTGCCTAGTTCTTATAGAATGCTTCATTTTCCGCAAACGAACTTGTGCTGACAAAAACGTTGATACTTTTACAGGTAATTAGCTTCTCTGTAGCCCGTTCTGCGCGTGCGCATATAGCATATAGCATATAGCATATAGCATATAGCATATAGCATATAGCATATAGCATATAGCATATAGCATATAGCATATAGCATATAGCATATAGCATATAGCATATAGCATATAGCAT